>Ga0172369_10000018_pt1 | contig 235807 bp, 254 predicted proteins | sample LakKiv25m_FD_114539 | JGI IMG/M metagenome (GOLD analysis project Ga0172369, IMG submission 114539) | Freshwater microbial communities from Kabuno Bay, South-Kivu, Congo - kab_022012_11.25m | ecosystem: Environmental > Aquatic > Freshwater > Lake | place: Democratic Republic of the Congo... | reverse complement strand
TGCCCGAAGCAGGATCCCCCGAGCTTTGACAGAGAGAACTTTTTTATTGCTCAGTGGTAGAGTCCTGCGGGGCAGAATTAACCACTTGGTCGTCCTGCCCGAAGCAGGATCCCCCGAGCTTTGGATGTTTTTAGATAAAGTTTAGAAAGTGTTTGATATAGTTTTTGGGTATGTATACTGTCTATATACTCATAAACCCAGCAGGGCGATATTACGTTGGCCAAACCGATGATCTTGAACAACGGTTAAACCGTCACAATAGTGGAAAAGTTTTTTCGACTAAAAATCGAGGTCAGTGGGAAATTGTTTATACTATTCAAAAGCCGTCTCGATCGGAAGCAATGGTTCAAGAGAGATGGATAAAAAACAGGGGGACTAAGAGATTTATCGCAGAAGCAAGTCAAATAGTCGAACCAGTTCAAGAACAATAATAAAATAACACCCCGGGATTGTTCCCAGGGTGTTTTTAGTTTGTGTCGATTAATCTTTACTGCCGCCGCCGAAGATGCTCAGCAGATGCAGAAAGAGGTTGGCGATATCGAGGTAGATGCCGACGGCGCTGTCAATAGCGTTGTCGAGCGTTTTGTCGAGCGTCATGGCTCGATTCCAGTCGTAAATGATCAAAGCACTGAATAGCACGGCGCCAGCATATTCCACCAGAATCATCCAGCCGGTGGTGGCTGGCAAGCCAAACGACAAGGCAATGATTTGGCCGATACGAACGGCGATTAGCGCCATTAGACCGGCAAAGAGGTAGCTACCCCAGTGCAAGAAAGCACGTGGGTAAGCGATGCCGACAAACGACATCAGTACGGTCACCGCACCGGTGGCCATTAGTGCCTTGTAGACAATGGCGGTTTTGAATGTGGCCACACTGGGGCCGATTAAGGCACCCAAGCCCACCACCACCATCACGTAGCCGATCAACGAAACTAGCGGCTCGTCACTTTTGGCGGCAATGATAATGCCGGCAATCGGCATCACCAGGCCGAATAAAATGAAACTGATCCAGCTCGGATGCCAGTCCAGCGATAGACTGGCCGTAAAAGCCGAGAGTAACAGTCCGCCAACCGTGAAGGCGGAGACGGCGAAGATGTAGCTGCGTTCGGACAGTTCGTCCGCGCCGGTTTGTCGGCGATCCCAAACCATCTTACCCAAGTCCATTTTTCACCTCCATCAGGTATTTTTTACTGCGTCAAATAAAACAGTGAGACCGGTCGCGATAGCCGCCGCCCAAAGCAGGCTAGGATCGTGGATATTGAATGATATAATGCCAGCGCCGAGCCAAATACCGGCAATGGCTAATCCAAGCCATTTACTCATCAGTTACCTCCAGTTAAGCCGCGTTGGCGGCAATTGATTTAACAAACTCACGGCAAGTGGCTTCGAACGAGTTGGTGCGGCGGTCGGCCGGTTCCAGTTCGTAGAGTTTGCGCCACTTATCTTTTTGTCGGCCGGGCACACTGGCCATGTAAAGCAATCGGCCCAACATTTGCATGGTAGTACTCATTAATTCCTCATCGAGCGTGTCGAGCATACGCTGTAGATTGCCCGAAAGGTAGCGACGCATTAAGTAGCTGTAAGACAGTTTCTCAGCTACCATCAGTCCGATGTAGGTGGCGAACTTGAGTTTAACCCGCAAATGGTTATAGGGGAAATAGACCACATACCCTTCGGTGTTGCGAATGGTCCGGTCTTGCATAAGCTCAACTAGCTCTTCGAGCGATTCGCCGGTCCACCTCTGGGTTAGTGGTAATTTTAAGGCAGTGGCGATTTCTTCGAGTTGAACGTGGTTGGAATCGCCGAGCGTGGCTGTATCCATGGCGCCAATCAAACGGAATTCTTCGATGCCATTGTAGTCGACATGCACATGCGTGTCAGGATGGATCATTTCCACTAAAATAGTGGTATTGTCTAATTTAGAATTGTTCCAATCACCGCCGGCCGTTAGATAGCGCTTCAGCATGCGATTACCGATTTTGCTCGACGGGCTTTTGAAAGAGCCGCGAGTGGTTAGATATTTCCGGCCGCGATAATGAAAGATGATCCCCAAATGGCCATCTTGCTTAAGGGTTGCTTCGTAAGCCCCTTTCAAGTTCATTGTTTCCGGATGTTCACCGTAATTGAAGAACTTGGGGAAGGGAAGGGCAACCAGCGCCGATGTTTCCAGGTCAAAGACAATGCCACGACACAATCGCAAGGGGGCCGTCCATCCGTCCGGAAAAGCAAAGAGGGTGTTGTGAGCCACTGGGCTGTAATTGAACAGCACCAGTGGCAGGTGCGGATGAAAATCCGCATCAACCAAGGCGTTGATCGGTGGCATGCCGGGGGAAGCTGGATAATCGAAGAGATGATTCAGTCGTGTCTGATTATCCGGTCGCTTTTTCCATTCCCGCCAAGCGGGGACAGAATCGATGTTGGCATCGCGCAGCATGGTTACGAGTTCGGTCAGTCGGTCGACTCCGTAACACCGTTGTTTGTGTTCCAATTTATCCTCCAGTTTTCAAGGTTCAATGAATAGCGTAGTATAGCACGAAGTATAATATCTGTCAAACTAAAACCCCGAACATCAAGCGATATTCGGGGAATTAATGTGAAAATTAATGATTATACCAGGCCTAGTGCCCGTTTTTCGGCAGCGGAAAGTTTGTCTAAAGCCTGTTTACGAAGCCGGTCGTCTTCGGCGGCTTGAGTATCGGCCCGAGCGAACTCGTTGGTTTGCACGATCTTTTTACCGCTTTTTAGATTAATGAACGTGGTACCGTTGGTCAGTACGTTCACTGATTTGTTAGAAAGAGCTACTGGCCGGCCAGTTTGTGGCCGTTGATTTTGTTTTTTCTCGAGGAACTTGATCGATCCGGCATAACGGCAATACCCGATCAGCTTCTTTACACCGTATGAATCAATCCCTTTGTAGATGGCATACCACCGTTCCAAATGCCAATCGGTGAGTGGTTGATCAACTAGGTCATCCAGTTTTTCCACAAGCATGGGTAATCCTTTCTGTGCCATGAATAGTAATAGGTTTTTACTCTATTTAATATTCAGAGCTTTTCTTTCTTCCAGTGTCAGTTTTGCCAGGGCGCGTTGGCGGACCTCTTCAAGCGCACTTGATTGCTGGTCGGCTTTAATCCATTCGGCAGTCTGTTGAATCAGTTTGCCGGTAGATAGATTAAACGTCAGTTGGCCGTTATGAAACACCAAGAGCGGCTTAATGGTAACACTTTTACGTGATCTTTTAATCTGGTTGGCAGTAGCGGCATGGCGGAAAATACCGAGTAGCTTTTTTTTATAGCCGTTCCAGCCATCGCGAACGCGTTGGTGTACCTCATACCACTGGAAAATTTTCCAGCCGTCGAGCGGCTGATTGATTAGATCGGCTAAATCTTTAGGCATCATTAGCAGGCTCCTGACTATTGCTGACTAGGTGAAAGTTGTTCATTGTTTAATGACAGCAGGCGCTTGCGGCGTAGTTTATTGCCAAAGATGTAAGTGATAGCATGTTTTTCTTCCACTCCGATTTTGAGGTCTGCTAGTCTACGTTCCTGAGCTTCCGCATTAACATCCGGCAAACTTAGTAGTTGTCGTTGGGCGCTAGTAAGTTTTGCCTGTTTTAATTTAGCCATTGCATCACAGAGAGACTCTTCCTCGATGGTTGATGGATAGCCAAGTAAAACACGTTCTCGCGGGGTAAGCTTTTGTAGTGCTTGGCGGCAAAGCTTAATTTGCTCCGCAGCTTTTTCGTCAGCGTATCGACATAATTGAAATTGTTCGATCTTGTTGCCATTGCCAATGACAAAGTGAACAGTACCGTTAGTGAGCACTAATACTTCTCTTATTGAACGCTGTTCAGTTGCGGAATCTTCTGATCCGGCCCGAGTGGTAAAATAAACAGTCCTTGAACTGTTTGAAGTTAATGCTGAATACCAATTGACTATGGTCCAATTTCCAAGCGGCTGGTTTAGCAGTTCGCGAATATTTTGGGGTATCATTAATCCTCCTTGGGGGTGAAATTAATATGTCAACGAACGGATAGTTCACCTTGTCATTAATGGTGATTTTGTCAAGATAGTTAGAAACAGCGAAAACCCCCGCACCAGTTGGTGTGGGGGTATGTGACTAAGCAAACTGAACGCCGGATTCGAACTCCGGTTGCGGCGACATCGACTCATCGTCGAAAACTGTATCGTCGCTGATACGAAGTCGATGGGTTTGTCCATCGTACGGGCTGGTTGCCTCCAATACTGTCTGCAATCCTGATTGTGACCAGTGGATTGACCACTGCTTGCCTTGGTTATCCACCAAGGCAGAAACATCATCTTGCCCGATTATTGCCATTAGGGGCCTCCTAGTAAAGAACGATTGATACAGTAGACAGTAGCATAAAGTATTAATAAAGTCAAAAGTAGTTATATTTCACCCTAGTCATCTTGCGGTTTTTTTGGTACGATAGCATCAATTGACCTTATCTTTTTTATGCATATAAAGCCATTTGTCTTAATTAGTGTTATTCTGTGGTCGTTAATTGTGCCGGGTTTAGCCAAGGCTGAGTCGGTAGTGCCGGGCGACTTAGTTAAAGCGGCAAAAAATCCAACCGTTTATTATTATGGTTACGATGGTAAACGCCACGCCTTTCCATTCGAGAAGGTCTATTTTTCGTGGTACAGCGATTTTAGTGGAGTGAAAGTTGTGGCTGATGCCGATTTGGCCGGCATGCCCTTGGGAAAAAACATCGTGGTTCGGCCAGGGACATGGTTAATCAAAATAGTTACCGATCCTAAAGTTTATGCCGTTGAGCCAGAAGGTAGGTTGCGTCATATTACCAGTACGGCTCAAGCGGGTGATTTGTATGGTGCAACTTGGAATAGTCGCGTAATTGATATTCCCGATGCATTTTATTCCGATTATCAAGACGGCGGGGAGCTAACAGCGGGTCGCCATCCAACCGGAACTATTTTTAGCTATACCGGTGAAAGCAATACTTATCTTTTAACCAATGGTTATAGTCGCCGGTTTGCCTCGTTAACGTCGTGGTCGGGGTATCATTACAATAACCAGTTTACGCTCAGCATTCCTTATCAAACTTATCGCTATTCTACCGGTGATGATATTGAACAATATAAAGTAGCCCTAAGCGACACCGCCCAAACGCTAATGGCCGATGAACGCAGCGAGTTTGGTGATTATCGCAAAGCGGGAGACACTGGCGCTCAGCCGCAAGATCATGGGCTAAAAGGGGAATATTTTGATGGTAAAAACTTTAATAAGCTAAAGCTCACGCGGGTTGATAGCGAAGTAAACTTTACTTGGGGCATTAGCAATCCGGCAGCCGGTGCTATTATTGACCCGGATGATTTTTCTGTTCGTTGGAGCGGAGAAATTAATATTAGTTATAGCGGTGAATACTCGTTTTACACCTATTCCGATGATGGCGCGAGATTGTATATCGACAACCAACTAGTAATTAACAATTGGACCAACCATAAAGCGCGGTGGGATAAAGGCACTATTTACCTAAACGAAGGTCGTCATCGGTTACAATTGGAATACTACGATGCTTTGCAACACGCCATAATTAAGTTAGCTTGGAAACAACAAGGAACTATTATTCCAAGTTCGGTTCTTTATGCTGACCGCTAACAGTTTATGGTGCTTTATATCGACACGACCCAACCAAACCATCTAATGATTGGTATAGCTGATGCTAAGGGGTGGCAAGTGTGTCGGCGCTGGCGTGAAACAAGTTTTCGCGCTGAACGATTATTACCAACAATTGAAAAAATAATTAGTCAGCGAGTTGCCAAGCGTGGATTACAAGGAATTGTAGTAGTTAAAGGTCCGGCTAGTTTTACTGCGGCTCGTTCGGGCGTAGTGGTGGCTAATGCTTTAAGTGTTGCCTTAGGCGTGCCGGCAGTAGGCGTGCGCCGAGTAGCTCAAGATTCAGCTGAGAAATTATTAGCTAACGGCCTAAAGCTATTAACTAAAACAACTAATTCGAAGATAATAAAACCAATTTATCAAGCCCCAGTTTCTATAACGCTGTCAGCTTAAATTATTTATGAATCAACCAATCGCCAAACCGTTTATTCCCAAGTTCATCAATACCTTGGTGCGTTCATTGGGCATACCAGAAACGCCAATTGGTGTTGGGGATGAAATGGTTGGCGACGACGCGAAAATTACCGTTAACCAAGCCTTGGGTAAAGTATCGCTAGTGTATGAACGGTTACGAACGGTAGTAGATTACGGCGAAGAACAAATTTTGCGTAAAAACGCCATTTTTCGCATTATCAAGCGAATGATCGTAATTGAACATCGGCGGGAGCAGTTAGGGAAAACGCTGATTCAAGAACTTATTCGCATTCATTATTTGCCGAATAACGCGGTTCCAAGCAGTAAAGCCGACGATGTCGAACGGTTGTTGAGTAAATATTTTGCCTTGGGGGCGGAGATTTACAGCACCAATAGCGGCCATGCTGCCCGGCGACAATTATTTTGGTGGCTGCATATTGCCGCGGGAGAAGTTGAAGCGATTTTGTTCGATCTACGACAGCGGCAAACATTGGTTGATTCGTTAACGGCGCTATTGCAGCGCGATGTGGCTTTGCCACAATCAATTACCGCGGCTAAGCAAGAAGTATTAATCGGGGTGGCGGCGCGGCGGGCGTTGTTTAATTCCGATGAGGTAGCCTTACATGCATATTTAGTTAGTGTCTTAGCGCCAGACTTTTTTTCGGCTCAACCATCACCAGAAACAATTAAGCAATTAGTGGCACACTGGACAGTGAATCGGTTATCGATCGAGGCATTATTGCAGCATCCGCTTAAAAATAAATTGGGTAACATTGCGCGCCGTTATGCCGTGCTGTTACTGATATTGCGTGATGTGTTAATTGCTCATCCCGACAAGGCTGAAAGTATTATTACTCATCCGCGCCAGTTGGAAGCGGAAGTTGCCAGCGTTTGTAATCAACGCTATCGGGAAACGAGAACTAAAGTGGTGCGGGCGGTAGTTCGCAGTATCGTCTACATCTTTATTACCAAAATGTTATTGGCGTTTTTGCTCGAAGTACCGTTTGATTATTTTTTGGAAGCGCGGTTAAATCGTTTTACTTTAGCGGTCAACGTGCTCTTTCCGCCATTCCTAATGTTTTTAATCGGGTTAATGATTCGTTTTCCGAAAGATAAAAACACCCAGCAAGTTATTGCCGAGTTAAAAGCGGCTATTTATCAAACCGAAGCTCGGCCGGCGCCGCGTTATCATATTAGTCGATCGGCGGTTCGCCGAGGCTTGGGTGGGGTGTTGTTTAATCTTTTTTACGCTATTACCTACGGTATTACTTTTGGGGTAGTAATCGCCGGGTTGCGTTGGTTGCATTTCAACATTCTTTCAGGAGCGATGTTTATCTTTTTCTTGTGTGTGATCAGTTTCTTTGGCATTCGCATTCGGTTGATGGCGCGCGAACTGATAATCGTTGGTAGAAAGGAAGGCTTCTTTAACTTACTGCTAGACTTTCTGTCGCTGCCGATTGTTCGCATGGGGCATTGGTTGTCGGTTAAGCTGTCAAAAATTAATGTCTTTGTATTTGTGCTCGACTTTATTATCGAAGCACCACTCAAGATTGTCTTAGAAGTGATTGAAGATTGGTTCTCGTTTGTGCGGGAAAAGAAAGAGGAGGTGTTGTAGCTAGAAGGGCATTAAAACAGATATAAAATCGCTGGTCTAAACCGGCGGTTTTTGTTTTTAGAATTAGGGATTGGGGACTAGAAGTATTTATAGCAACCTAGCCCCTAGCCCCTAGTCCCTAGTCCCTATTCCTCCCTGTGGAAAACCAATTGGTGGTTGTAGCGAAAGCTCTTGTGGTGTATAATGGTATTGAAGTGGCAGAATGTGGAAAAAAGTGGGGAAATCCCAGTCCTATTAAAACCTATGTTTATCGGCGAATACGCCCACACTATTGATGAAAAAGGCCGCCTAGCTATTCCGGTCAAGTTTCGCAAGGCCTTAGTCCGTGCGGTAGTGACCAAGGGGTTAGACGGTTGTTTGGTAGTGTACCCAGCCGGGGAATGGCGAAAGTTGGCGGACAAATTAGCCGCCTTGCCAATTTCACAAGCTAACACCCGCGCGTTCGCTCGATTGCTCTTAGCCGGAGCTATGGATGTAACGGTTGATGGTCAAGGCCGGGTGATGCTGCCGGAGTACTTACGAACTTTTGCCGGTTTAGAAAAAAAAGTAATTGTAGCTGGTTTGTACAATCGGGTTGAACTGTGGAGCGAAGCGGCTTGGCAAACTTATCGAAAACGAGTCGAAGGTCAAAGTGGCGAAATCGCCGAACAGCTGGGGTCGTTGGGTGTCTAGCTAAAATATGGACACGACTAAGCATGTACCAGTGCTCATGGCAGAAGTACTGCACTGGTTAGCGCCACAACCTGGCCAATCGTTCATTGATGGTACTTTAGGTGGTGGTGGCTATACGCGAGCGCTCGCGGCGGCGGTTGGTTCAACCGGTCAAATAATTAGTATCGATCGCGACGAAGTCGCGCTGGAACGGTTTAAAACCGCCGGGGTGCCAACTAACGTAACTTTGATTCACGATTCATTCGCTAATCTAAATAAAATTTGTGACCAAAGAGGATCTAATCGCTACGATGGTATTGTCTGCGATCTTGGGCTTTCAACTGATCAGCTGTCTGATAGCTCGCGCGGCTTTACGTTTGCCGGTGCCGGCGCGCTCGACATGCGGTTCGATTCGTCGGCGAGCGAACTAACAGCCTACGAAATAATTAATGGTTGGTCAGTACAACGGATTCGAGAGATTTTATTAAAAGTAGGCGAGGAACCGCTCGCCGCCCCTATTGCTCAGGCAATCGTCGCCAGCAGAAAACAAGCACCAATTACTACCCCGGAAAAACTAGCCGAACTGGTTAATAACATTTATAAATCGCACTTTTCCAAACCAAGTCGCATTAATCCGGCCACTAAAACGTTTCAGGCCTTGCGCATTACCGTTAATGGCGAGCTCGATGCCTTAACCGAAATGCTGCCGCCAGCGCTCCGTTGGCTAAAACCAGGCGGGCGATTGGCCATCGTTTCGTTTCATTCGTTGGAAGACCGGATAGTAAAAGATTTCTTTCGCCAGGCCAGCCGTGATTGTGTGTGTCCACCGAAAGCGCCGGTATGTCAATGTAATCATACCGCGCAACTAAAGGTGCTAACCAAAAAACCAATTACGCCAACCGCCAAAGAACTTGCTATTAATCCGCGCAGTCGCAGCGCTAAATTACGCGTGGCCGAGCGGATAAATATGGCTTAGACTCATGCGAACATGTGCCGCCGTGGGTACTTGTTCGCATGAGTGTGGGCCAATATGACTAATCAATATCAAAACCAAAACACAACGAGTCGTTTCTTTTCCGCGTCGCTAATTCGTCAATATGTCAGCTTGCCAACCCTCAATGTGGTGGTAATGATAATGTTGGCGGTGGTGGGGGTATTTTATCTCACCCAAGTGAACGGTACTGCAGTAAGTGGTTTTAGACTGCGTGACCTGGAACTAAAGCTCGAGGATACACAACGCACTCATCGGCAATTAGAGTTGCAACGCCAAGCTCGTCAGTCAGTCAGCGATGTACTGGCTAACGGCACTGCGTTAGGCATGGTAATGGTCGATTCGGTTGACTACCTACGATTGCCCGGTGGGACAGTGGCGAGTGCGCGGTAATAAAGAAATGGCAATTTCAAAACTGTAAAGATTTTCGAGCAGCCGCTCGAACAATCGTTGTGCTTGTCGGAGGGCGAGTGTCGAAGTGATGCTCGCTTTTTTGTTTTTCTTGACATAATTATGTAGCCGTGGTAATGTGCTCAATTCGAACATTGACAACAAACTGACAGAATTATCTCTGTTAAGGAGGAAGCTAAAATGTGCGTCTACTTTCTACCTGTCACCGACGAGCAAAGTTTTCGCATTGCCGCAGCGAGGATAACCAATGGCTGATGATTGGAAACAACTAACCCTGTCTGATATTTATCGGCTGATAACCGCGTTGGCGCAAAATGGAATTAATTTTGAAGCGATTCGTGCTATTGTTGCTCAAGTGCCACCACTGAGAATGCCGCATGCTCGCATTACCATAGAATCAATCGAGCGGCTGCTCAATCAAACCAACGGCAGTACTTTTATCCCTGAAGAACTGGCATTGCTGATTAATCAGCCGGAAGAGCAACTGTTAGTGGTTCAACCCGGTCAATTAATGATCGACTGCAATGCCCACCCAAAAGTGCCAGACATGTGGCAATTAGGCAAACACAGCATGGGTCTTGGTCAGTGGGCATGGAACCCACAAAAAATAATGCTGAATGATCTCGAGTTCGTCGATGCTGAATTCACCGAGCATGCCGCAATTGAGCAATATTGTTTCAGCTTTGGTTATGTTCCAGCAAACGCCGACATACTCGATTTTTTGCTTGAGCATCCCAATCTCATTCCGTCGGAATGGAAAGGAAAGCTGGTTTACTTTTGTGGCACTACCTATGAAAGTGAAGACGCTAAAATGGTGCGTTGCTTAGCTTGGGGTGGTTACCACGGTTGGCATGAAGTGCTTAAGTCGATGGAAGAGTATGATGATGATTGGATGGATAATGATGATGAGATAGAGGACGGTAATTTTATCGCCCTTGTCTTCCCTTAATTTGACACAACAAAAACCCGTCCCGCTTAGCGGAGCGGGTTTTTCTTTTTCTGTTATTGCCGCTATACTAGGCAGGAAACTATGGCAATTCAATTTTCGGTTAAAAAGGCCAGCAAAAAGAGCCAAGGGCGGCTCGGCGTTGTAACCACCCGGCATGGAGATATTCCCACGCCGGCGTTTATGCCAATCGCCACGCGCGGCGCGGTTAAGACCTTAAGTAGCGACGATTTAGCGCAACTGTCGCCCGATGTTGTTTTGGCTAATACTTATCATTTATGGCTGCAGCCCGGTCATGAGCTAATAAAAAAAGCCGGTGGTTTGCATAAGTTTATGCATTGGCCCAAGCCGATTTTAACTGACAGTGGCGGGTATCAAGTTTTTTCGTTAGCTAATCATCGTCAGCTGATCGAACAAGGTGTGCATTTTCAAGAACCAAAAAGCGGCGCTCGTCGTCTACTCACGCCAGAACTAGCTATCGACATTCAAATGGCGCTCGGTGTTGATTTAATGATGGCGTTAGACGAATGCCCGCCATATCCATGCACGCAACATTATGCTAAAGAATCACTGGCACTAACATCACGTTGGGCCGAGCGCTGTCAAAAACAATGGCAGTCGTATTCTAATATTCAACGGCGCGGTCGCGGTGTGCTGGGAATTGTGCAGGGGTCAATTTATCAAAAATTACGCCAGCAAAGCGCAGTAGAAATTACCGCCTTGGATTTTGACGGGTATGCTATTGGTGGTGTGGCAGTAGGGGAGCCACGCAACATGCTCGCTAAAGTGCTAGCCTGGACCTCACCGTTGTTGCCAGCCGACAAGCCACGCTATCTCATGGGCCTTGGTCGCCCGGAAGAATTAGTCGCCGCCGCCAGCGCCGGGGTCGACTTATTCGATTGTGTTATTCCCACACGAGAGGGGCGGCATGGCCGGCTGTTTATGCGAATTAACGATCGTCTGTCGGGGCAGTTTTATCGAGCGGTTAACATTACCAATCAAAAGTTTAGCACCGATCATACGCCGATTAACGCCAAATCATCCAGCTCGTTATTGCGGCATTACACCAAGGCTTATTTGCACCATTTGTTTAAGATCGACGAATCGTTGGCTTGGCGCTTGGCGACGCTGCATAATTTAGAGTTTTATCTTAATTTAATGCGAGACATTCGGCAGGGGATAAAACAAGGTAAGATATAGATTCAGCGCGATAACCAAGGCCGCTATTGACTAGGTAGCGGCTTTATGTTACGCTTTTTTATTCGTTCATTTAAATAAAAAGGAGGCGTGAAATGCACGGAGCGTGGCCAGTACTTTGGCGGCAAGTCTTTCGATTTTTCTTGCGGTTATTGCGGATCGGCAAAAGCGAAGTGGTGCTCGAAAGCAAAGCGCCGCAAAACGTGACAGGTTTGTATCGCGATCCCGATCGCGGCGTTCCCGGTGCCACCGAGCAACTGACGGCGTTAAACCCCAAGGAACGTTTGCGTGTCTTGGAATACTTCCACGAATACATGCAACGCACCGTACGCCGTATGACAGTTGAAGATCGTACCAGTTTAGTTGAAGGTCATCTTTGGAACGAAGTGGTGGCGTTTCAGGAGCAAGAAAACTTCGAACGTGCTATGGAACGGTTCCGCTTAGAACAAGCGGAACAGATCGACAAACTTACCGGTTTGTTAAAGCGCGATCCGTTTGTGGATCGGTATAATCGGCTGATCGAAGCCTACGCCAGTCGGCCGAATCCGGAAAAATTTGTGGCGTTGGTGGCGCTCGACCTCGATTACTTTAGAAAGTTAAACGAGCAATTAGGGCATCAACAGGCCGATGAAGTACTCCGCGCTGTTGGCACGGTGTTTCGGCAATTGCGCTTGGGCGACGAAGCTTGCCGGATTGGTGGTGACGAGTTCATGTTCCTACTCACCAACACCCCACAAGAAGAAATCGACCACGCGCTGCAGCGAATTCATAATTTGCTGTGCACCATGAAGTTGCCGGTAAAGGTGGCTGAGGCAGCGGTTAATGCCGGCCTAACCGAAATCTCGGTTAGCTTTGGAGCGGTGGCTTTTCGCCAAACCGAGGTAATGCACTTCGCGGCGGCGCGTGAAGAAGCTGATAAGGCTTCGTACGAAATGAAACAGCGCGGCCGTAATGGCTATGTTATCGTGGTTCGTGACGGCAAGTATCGCAATTTTGCCATTTCTCAGCGCGGCACGGTGGCGTATCGTGAATTATTCTCGGGCGAGAAACTGCCGGAACCGACCTTTATCGATCGACGCCGCGAAGTTCGCGATGCCATGCAGCGGGTGCTGGAAGAAATAGAACTGCACGGTGATCCGGAGTTTGTGCGGTTAACACGGCAATACGCTAACCAGATCGGCGACTTGCTCCACGAGTCGCGAATAATGCAAAAATCAGATCTGAACGGGATTTGAATAGTTGAATACGAACATAAAGAGGCGCCCCATGGGTGCCTCTTTTCTTTTCCCGTGGTATAATAAAATCGTTATGAACACCTCAAGTGCGGTGCTTTCTTCGGCCCGATTTGTAGTAAAAGAATTAATCGGTGATTTTATTACTTGGCCGGTATGGTGGTATTCCACCGGACTGGTGCGGTTTTTACGTCGGCGCTGGCAAGCGCTGGTAGCGTTCGAAGCGTCGATCGGTTTAACGGTTTGGGTGATAAATTGGACCAAGCCGATGTTTGCCCAATACGATATTCTTGGCAAGGCAATTAGTTTAGTTATGCGAACAATTTTAATTGCCGTAAAAACCGTGCAATTGATGATCTTTGGCGTGCTGCAAGCAGTGTTTGTTGCCGGTTGGTTAATGCTGCCAGTAGTGACTGTTTGGGGGGTCTGGCATTGGTTAAGTGCATAAATTATGGCCGATCCAATTAAAACAACCAAACCAATAATCAATCACTTTTTTCCGGTGGTGTGTTCGGTTTGCCATGGTGCTGGGTGTGGTAACTGTGGCAATCAGCCGATTGTATATTGGTACACTGCCCGCAATCCGGAGCAACCGTTTGTTAGAACTTTGGTCTGGCGTGCACCAGTTGACTGGCCGCATATTGTGCAACGCTCAATTGAACGAGGCGTGCGTAAAGTAATTGGAGTTAAACTTTGGGTGCTGGGCGGCGTGGGTGTGGCGTTGGCAGTCTGGGCGTTTTTAGCCATACTAGACCGCGGTTATGGATTTGTTTTTTCGCTTTACCCGTTCAAACTGCACTGGAGTGGTGGCGGTGCATTGTTGGTTGATTGGCGCTTTGGTTTATTTTTAATTAGTGTTTTGATAGATCTATACGCTTTCGCTCGGCGCGACCGTATTTTGGCTCGGCAACAACAAGTTATCACTCGGCCCACTGCCACCGCTGCCGAAGAAAGCAGTGGCGAGCCACCAATGCCGCCGGCTTGGTCGGTGTTAATGGCCGATGTAAAGTCTCAGCTAGATATTAGCCGAGTGTATACGCCGGGGGCACTGGCAGTGGTAGAACAAGCTTGGCGAATTGCCAAAAATTGGCGGCAACCGGAAATATTACCGATTCATTTGCTAGCAGCGCTCTTTGGCGCGCCGGAAACCAGCATTATTTTTAGCCGCTTAGGTGCTGATTGGGATAAGTTAGCAGCCGGAGTTAAAGAATCGTTAGCTACTATTCCGCCGCAAACGAATGAACCGCAGCTGTCATTAGCGGTTAGGCAGGCACTGTTTTTGGCTTATGCCGCCGCATGGCAAGAGCGTCAGTTAAAAGTTGGCGTGGGTGAGTTGTTGGTGGCGCTAACGATGGAACAAAACACTGCCACCGAAGCGCTTTACCGAGTGAACGTGGATGCTGATAAAATTTCTAATGTAGTGGTGTGGTTGCAAACCAACGAAAAAATGCGGGCCAATTGGCAACAGCATCATTCACTTGGGCGGCTCCGGCCAAAGGGTGATGTGAACAAAGCTTTCACAGCGGTAGAAACCAGGTTGCTCGATGCGTTTTCTACCGATCTTACTCGCCAAGCAACTTGGGGCCAGTTTCCGCCGCAAATTGGTCGTGAGACCGAAATGGCTAATTTATTTAGAGTGTTAGAAGGTGGTCAGCGAGGAATAGTATTGGTTGGCTTGCCGGGCGTTGGTAAAACAGCCTTTTTGGAAGATTTGGCGCAACGCATGATCGCCGATGATGTACCTAAGCCACTGCAAGACCGTCGATTGGTAAGTTTAAGCGTGGCAAAGTTAACCTCCGGCGCTAACCCCGCCGATATTAATCAACGCCTCTGGCGCATGTTTGAAGAAATATCAGTGGCCGGTAATATTGTACTGGTGATAGAAAATGTGCACGAACTGATTGGTATTTCTTCCGGCAGTGAAGAAAGTTTGGATCTATCTGAAGCACTGGCAACTTACATGAGTAAAACAGCGGTGCCGGTAATTGCCACTACCACGCCAATGGATTGGGAAGCGATTCAATCGGCCGGAAATATCGCCGGGTTGTTACATACTATTGAATTGCCGGAACCGGTAGGGAACCAAGCGATTCAGATGGTAGAAGCGCAAGCCGTGCTAATTGAAAACCAAAGTCGAGTATTTTTTTCTTATGATGCGATTGCTAACGCGGTGGCTTTAAGTAGCCGCTATATTCATGAACGATACTTGCCGGCTAAAGCGTTGGATATTTTACGAGAGACAGCCGCTCAAGTGGCCGGACAGCGCGGTAAAGACAGTTTGGTTTCGGCCGAAGATGTGGCAGTGGTGGTAAGTAGTAACACTAAAATTCCACTTACTAAAATTAGCGAAGCCGAAGGTGAAAAATTAGTCAATTTAGAAAGTGAAATACATCGACGCATGATTGGCCAAGAAGAACCGGTGCGCGAAGTTGCTGCCGCCTTGCGCCGCGCCCGGGCCGGTGTGCGCGAGGGGCATCGACCGATTGCCAACTTCTTATTTTTGGGCCCAACCGGGGTAGGAAAAACCGAGCTAGCTAAAACTATTGCCGAAGTTTATTTTGGGAGCGAAGATAACATGATCCGTCTCGACATGTCGGAATATCAAACTAAGGAGAGTATCTATCGGCTGATTGGCGCGCCGGGTGATAAAACCGGCGGTATCTTTACGCAAGCGGTGCGGCGGCAACCGTTTGCATTGCTATTGCTCGACGAAATCGAAAAAGCCCACCCTGATATTTTGAACGTGTTTTTACAAGTGATGGACGACGGCCGGATTACCGACAGCAGCGGCCGAACCGTTGATTGCACTAGTACTATTTTAATTATGACTTCTAACGCCGGTACTAGCTATATTCAACAGCAACTGTCGACTGGCGCGTCATTAGAGCAAATTAAGCGTCAATTATTGGAGCAGAAATTGGGTGAATATTTCCGCCCGGAGTTTTTAAACCGGTTTGATTCGATTAACGTGTTTGCCCCGCTGTCACCCGGCGATGTATTGCAAATTGCTAAGCTGATGGTAGCTAAACATGCGCGGCAGTTAGTTCGTGACGGTATTACTTTAGAAGTAACGCCGGCCGCTTTGGAAGAGCTAGCACAAGCCGGTTACGATCCGCAATTTGGGGCCCGGCCGTTACGCCGAGTGATTCAAGAGCGGTTAGCAAATACTTTGGCAAATTTAAAAATCAGTAACCAGTTTCAGCGGGGTGATAAAGTTGTTTTTGATGCTGGTGGTAAAGTGCAGGTATTAAGCGGCCGGCCTGGCAGTGTCAAATAATTAAAATATGAACGGCTGGATTTATATTGTTGTTGCCGCGGTTGCTGCTGTCTTAGCAACGATCAGTGTAGTAGTAGTGCGGCAGTTGGCTATTCGTTGGGATATTTTAGATCGGCCGTCCGTAGCTCGAAAAATTCATCTTCAGCCAGTACCACTGTTAGGCGGTCTGGCTATTTATGTTGCCGTGGCGTTACCAGTACTAGGCTTGGCACTGTTTTCACCTTGGCTGATTGGCCATAATCTGTCGCTTAAAACAGTTATCGGCGCGCTAATTGCCGGTTTGGTAATTGTGCTAGTGGGTGCCATCGATGATAAAAAAAACCTATCACCGCGGTGGCAAGTAATTGGGCCAGTGGTAGCGATTGCGATTATGATTATCGCTGGTTTGGGGATTACCAAAATTACTAACCCTTTCGGTGGCGTAATTGTTTTGAATCAGTGGACTTGGGTAATTGGTTGGTGGCACGGCGTACCGGCTACTGTCACGCTCTGGGCCGATCTTTTTACTGTGGTGTGGTTATTGGGCATGATGTACACCACTAAGTTGCTCGATGGTCTCGACGGCTTGGTTAGTGGCCTAGGTACCATTGGCGCGTTAATGGTATTTTTGCTATCATCAACCACTCAATGGTATCAACCAGACACCGCCCTGTTGGCGGCCGTAGTGGTTGGCGCTTGCCTTGGTTTTACTATTTGGAACTGGCATCCGGCTAAGATTTTCTTGGGCGAAGGCGGTTCGCTGCTGATCGGGTTTTTTCTCGGGGTGCTGGCAATAATTTCCGGCGGCAAAATTGCCACCGCGTTGCTGATTATGGGCATTCCCATTCTCGATGTAATTTGGGTGATTGGTCGACGGCTGTTGGTAGAGCACGCTAATCCATTTCGCACCGCCGACCGGAAGCACTTTCATTTTCGCCTGCTCGATGCCGGTTTGAGCCAACGCCAGACCGTAATTGTGTTTTATCTTTGCGCATTGTTGTTTGGTTCGCTCACTTTAGTGTTACAAAGTCAGCAAAAAATTATCGCTTTAGCGGTGTTAGTGGTAGTAATGATAATTCTTGGCGCGATTGTTGTTAGTAGAACTAAACGGCCATGGGTCGATAATCTGTCTTAACTTTTTCTTATGTCTATACAACATATTCGGTTAGCTAACGGTTTAACGGTTTTGTTTGTACCGCGAGCTGGCACCGACACTACGACAGCAATGGCGGTAGTTGGTTTGGGGTCGCGGGTTGAATCGGCGGCGGTGAGCGGCATGGCTCATTTTATTGAACACATGACCTTTAAGGGCACCGTGCGGCGGCCAACCACCAGTCATATTTCACAAGAGTTGGATGGAGTTGGTGCCGATTATAATGCCTACACCAGTCGAGAATGGACCGGTTATTACATTAAGACCGACACTAGCCATTTGCCGCTAGCCTTGGATGTGTTAAGTGACATGTTGTTTTGCTCAGTCGATAGTGCTGAACATATCGAAGCTGAAAAAGGGGTGATTGTGGAAGAAATTCGCATGTATCAAGATAACCCGTTGTTGTACGTAGAAGATGTGGTTGAACAGTTAATATTTGGACCGCATCCATTGGGACGCGATATTGCCGGCAGTGCTGCCAGCGTTCGGGGCATAACGCAAGCTAAAATTAAGCAATTTAGACAGCAGTATTACCAACCACGCGACATGATTTTAGTCGTGGCTGGTAAATTGCCCAGCACAACTCGCGCCTTGGTGCGACGCACTTTTGGTGCCAAGGTACCGCATTGTGCCAAACCGGGCCGGCCGCAAGCGTTTCGTTCAACTCAAGCTAAACCGCGGCAGCGAATTGTTTACCGTAAGACCGATCAAGTGCAGGCGGCACTGGCTTGGCCGGGGGTTAGCCGCACTAACGCGCGAGTTTATGCGGGAACTATTTTAGGAGTGATTCTTGGTGGCACCATGAGTTCGCGGTTGTTTATTTCTGTGCGAGACCGCGAAGGTTTAGCTTATTCAATTCGCGCCCGCCATACCCCATTTGCCGACACCGGCATTTTCACCATTCAGGGCGGCTTCGCCGCCGACCACTGGCAACGAGCGTTTCAATCAATTCGCCGTGAGGTCGATTTGCTTTGTGCTGATGGTATTAGCGGGGCTGAACTGGAACGAGCCAAAGAATTTTTACGCGGTAAGATTGCAATCGACTTGGAAGATTCAGCCCAAATTGCCGACTGGTACGGTAAAATGCAATTGTTAATGGGTAAGATAACAACTCCAGCTGAGTATTTAGAGAAAATTTCGGCGGTTACTGTGGCTGATGTAAACAAAATCGCGCGAACAATCTTTAATCATCGCCGAATAAATTGTGCCGTTATTGGCCCGGTGCGGGCTTCGGCAACGGTTAATCCGTGGCAAAAACGTTAGTTTTTATTGAGGCTAACGATGTGATATACTATCCGTTGTATGATAAAACCAACCCCGTGGTTATTAGTGGCAAACTGGAAGATGAATGTTTCACGAGCGCGAGCGCTTTTGTTAATGCGCCGGTTGCGGCTGTTAAAACATGATCAAGTTGAATTAGCCGTAGCCCCGCCGCTGCCATTGTTAGTTACCATGGCCGAATTGATTGGCCGGCAGAAGCATTTAGCATTAGCAGCGCAAAACGTGGCCTGGCAGGTAAGCGGTGCGCTAACCGGCGAGGTGTCGCCGGCGTTGTTAGCCGAGATTGGCTGCCGCTATGCTTTAATTGGTCATTCGGAGCGCAAACAGTATTTCGGTGAAACGATTGATCAATCGGCAAAACGATTAGCGGCCACGCTGGCAGCCGGCTTAGTGCCAGTGGTGTGTATTGGTGAAGATTGGCCACAGCGGTCTAGTGGGCAAGCCGAGGCGGTATTAAAACAACAGCTCAAAACGCTATTAGCCGCACTGCCAAAAACGCTCAAGCAACCGTTGGTTATATGCTACGAACCATTCTGGACAATCAGTACTAGCGGTGGTAGAATCGCTACCAGCATTGAGGTGAGCGAGAGCGTAGCAGTTATTTGGCAAGCATTAAAAAAAGCCTTACCAGCGGCCGCGTTAGCCCACTGTCGTGTGCTTTATGGTGGTACTGTTTCTCCCGATTCGATTCAAAACTTTACTACCATTGCCGGACTCTCCGGGTTTTTGGTTGGCGGCGCCGCGCTCGAAGTAGCAACATTTAAACCAATCATTAACCACCTAAACAGTCGTAAGCCAGTAGTATAAACTTGTTTTGTTCTATGCTGTTGATCAATATTATTGCGGTGGGGGTGATTGTGCTATGTTTGGCGGTAGTTTTGGTTGTGATTGGTAAAAGGTTCCCACAGCTCACCAATGTTGACGCCGAGGCGTTGCCGGAGCAAAAAGAAGCGGCGGTTAAACAACGTTTGGCTAAAGAAAAGATTCACCGGGCCGTGAGCCAAAAAATTGGTTCAGTCCAGCGGTGGTTGCGGCCGCACCAGCAGCGATTAACAAGCGCCGGCGGAAAATTGTATCAACGGGTGTTGGAACTAGAGCGATCGTATCGAAAAAAACTGGAGCCAAAAACTCCGCACGAACGAGAACAGGTCGATCAAAAAACCACCAGCTTAGTGTGGCAAGGGCGAGAACTGTTAGCGGCAGAAAAATACGCCGATGCTGAGCGTAAGTTTATCGATGCCATTACACTGGATCCGCGTGATGTTGATGCTTATCAGGCATTGGGCGAACTGTATTGGGCCCAGGGCGAGTTAGACCAAGCCCGTGAAACATACGAGTACATTCTTAAATTAAATAGTGATAATTTTAACGCTTATTCTCACTTAGGCAATATTGCCTTACGCCAGGGTAAACTAGAGGCGGCGCGAGATTATCATCGCCGATCGGTCGAATTAGACACGCAAGCGGCCATTCATCATTTAGAACTTGGTTCGGTGTATCGCGAACTTGGCAACGAAGCCGAGGCTTACGAATGTTTTAATAAGGCCGTTGGTTTGGAGCCGCGCCACCCGCGTTACCTTGACGCCTTACTAGAAAGTTGTATACTCTTGGGCAAGAAAGGCGAAGCGCAAGAATTGCTGCAACGGCTAACTGAAGTTAATCCTGATAACCAAAAATTAGGCGAACTTTCAGAACGAGTAACCGCGTTAAAGGCAGCTGGTCAGAAATAGGATAATACATCCTGTCGACAAGGTAGCGCGTTCTTTTTTTGTCATCATTTAATTTTATACGCCGACGTAGCTCAGTTGGTAGAGCGCATCCCCGCCTGCCATAGCCTGAGCCGTTGTAGCTCAGTTGGTAGAGCAACTCCATGGTAAGGAGTAGGTCCGCGGTTCGAATCCGCGCAACGGCTAAGGCGATGGCGGGCAGGCATGGTAAGGATGATGTCCGCGGTTCGATCCCGCGCGTCGGCTCCAAAAGTACCGCCAGTTTTCTGGCGGTGTTTTTGTTTAAAAAAGATCGCTACTTGATAATTTATGTGTTACATGATAGTGTTAAACATTAGGTTCCTTGAAAAAGAAACAAAGAAGGGAGGAACAGTGTCAGTCAAAAAGCATATCATCGATTTCGATGTCGACCCGTTCATTCCAGGGTTGGGGACTGTTTATGAATGGAAAGTTGTGGAGCATCGCCCATGTGGTCAGTTCGAGTGGGATTCAACCAAAATCAAACTATGGTTGTCATCTATTCAACAAACTAAAATCCCTCTGCTTGGTGAAGATCTCCGTCAGGAAATAGCAAGTCAGCTAGTTCTTAATGCGAACGTGCTTGATTATCTGCTGGCCAACCAGGAACTGATCCCCATAGAGTGGAGAGACAAGGATGTATGCTTTTGGGGCACCACTTATCAGTTTCCAGATGGAAGCTTTGGCGTTCGCTGTCTTATCTGGTCGAATGGGTGGGCACCACTCGGTTATCGCTCGTTCGACGAATTCTTTGATAATCGCCACCCTGCTGCGGTTCTTTCCAAGTAACTAACTTGCACAAGCCCCGCACCTGTATTTTGACAGGTGCGGGTTTTTCTTTATTTCCCCCTATGGCTTGATTATTCAGTTCTATTCTGTTAGAATCAACTCAGTATTTTTTTAGACTTGTGGGTCGGTACTCAAGCGGTCAACGAGGGCAGACTGTAAATCTGCTGGCCTTGCGCCTACGAAGGTTCAAATCCTTCCCGGCCCATTGTAAAAAACCTCTTTATTTTGAAGGGGTTTTTATGTAGGCAAGGTGGACATTAGAAAAATGTTGACAATATTTTTAATTTATGCTAACCTTGTTTTGATGGAATGAGGTAGTGTAAACGAAAAACACCGGCGGCGACCATAAGACCCCGGAGATTGCAGGGTTACGACCTTGCCCTTGTTCCATCGCACGACAGCGCCCTTCATTATAATGGGGCGCCTTTTTTTAAAAATATCATTTGATTTATAATTGCGGAATGTGAAAATATTCATCTTGCTTCTGCAAAATAGTTCTAACTTCCTCTACGATGTTCCATTGTAAAATCCCCTACGTCTTTTCAGGGGTTTTTATATAGGTGAGTCTGTCACGCCAGCGGGCGTGATGCCGCCAGCGGGCGGCACTGGCTCTTGCGCCTACGAAGGTTCGAATCCTTCCCGGCCCAAATAAAGAATTCTAGCTTTAACGGTTAGGATTTTTTTGTTTTGTGGATAAGTATAAAAGTAGGGCAGTGGCACTTGTAGCTAAAACAAGCCAGTGTTATTATATACCTATACCCCAGGTATAGGTTAAACATTTTCTCAACTCTTATGGCTCAAGTCAGCTCGTCGCACAAAGAAAAGGCCGCGCTCAATTTTAAAAAGGCGCAAAGCTTGTTGGCCAAAATTATTACCATGGCCGAGGCTGATAAATATTGCATCGATATTGTTCAGCAAAACTTAGCGGTAATTGGTTTACTAAAATCGGCCAATCAGCTGTTAATGGAAGGGCATTTAAAGAACTGTTTTAGCAGCGCTATTCTGGCTAAGAACCAAACTAAACAAACAGCTATGGTCGACGAGATTCTGCGCGTTAGCCGACTGTCGAGTAAATAGTTTTAATACTATATGGAACACGAGCATTCAATTTCGCCGTTAAAACAAAAAAAGTTTGCCGTGCATGGCATGCACTGCACTTCGTGCGAAATGTTAATTGCGCAAGAAATAGCGGCGGTAGCCGGTGTGGTAGAAGTAACTGCCGATCAAAAATATGGTTCGGTTGCCGTTAGCTATAACCCTAAACACGAACCCAGTCAAAAAGAAATCGCCGCGGTGTTAAAACCGCTCGGTTATAGTTTGGTTAACCAAAATGCGTCACTATCAATTACTGCCAAGCCAGCCGCGCCATGGTGGCAAGTAGTATTGATCGTGCTTGGTCTGTACATATTCTATCGGCTACTGCGCTGGACCGGCGCATTGGATTGGCTAGCGATTAATACCGACAATATGTCGGCCGGATTGGCGTTTTTGGTGGGGATTGTGGCGTCGCTGTCAACTTGTCTAGCGATAGTCGGCGCAGTGGTAATATCGTTTGCGACTAAATATCAGACCAACTCAACTAATGGCTATTCAGCTCTTCGGCCACACTTGTTTTTTCATGCCAGTCGCTTAATAACTTTTGCCGGCTTAGGGGCAGTGTTGGGTCTGGTTGGTGAATGGTTTTCTCCCAGCAGCCGATTAATCGGCGTGTTTACGTTATTTGTTGGTTTAGTATTGCTATGGTTAGGCGGTAATATCGCTGGTTTATTGCCGTCAATTTCTACTCTAGGAATTAGATTGCCTAAAAGTATTATGGGGCCATGGCAACGGCTAAATAGTTCTAATCATCCATTAGCGCCATGGTTGCTTGGCGGGATGACCTTTTTCTTGCCCTGTGGTTTTACGCAAAGTATGCAGTTATACGCCATCGCCACAGGCAACCCGGTTACAGCCGCGGTTACGCTGTTTTTGTTTGCGCTCGGCACAGTACCAGTCTTATTAATTCTAGGCGTTACTACTACTCGCTTTACTCACCAGCCAGACAGTCTGTTTAAAAAAGTAATTGGCGTGGTGGTGGCAATTTTTGCCTTATCAACGCTGGCTTCTGGCATGTCGGTGTTGGGCTGGTCAATCGTGCCAAGCGGTAATGGCGTGCAAAGCACGGTTAATAACAATGAACAAGTAATTAAAATGGCGATTACGCCCAGCGGTTATCAACCAAACGTATTTACTTTAAAGCGCGGCGTACCAGTGCGCTGGGAAATAGATGCGACGCGGATGAGTGGTTGTACTAATTGGTTGATGGTTTCGAGCTTAAACATTCAGCAGCAAATGCAGCGCGGTATAAACGTGATCAACTTTACGCCGCAACAAAATGGCACAGTTGGTTTTAGCTGCGGTATGGGGATGGTGCGAGGAAAGTTTATTGTGACAGACGATGCCACCGGTGCCGGCGATCAGTCGTTTTAATAACTGGAATTAACTTAATTTATTATGGCCACTACCAATCACAACACTGTCCGTTTGGATATTTTTGGTATGGATTGCGCTTCTTGTGCCATTAATATTGAACGAACATTGCAGCATCAACCGGGGGTGCACCAAGCGGCGGTTAATTATGCCACCAGTAAAGGCGTGGTTAGTTTCGACCCAGCAATTACTAACGAAGGCGCATTAATTAAAGCGGTGGCTGGCGCGGGTAATTATCAAGCCGAAGTAGCTGGCAGTGTGCCGTCGTCGGCTAGCCATAATCACGCTCATCATAAAGTTCAAGGCGTAAAGAGGCGAACAATTATAAGCGCGTTGTTAACACTGCCGTTGCTAATGAGTATGTTTGCACCAGCGCTGGCCGGCCAGATTAACGGCTTGGCTTTAATTCAAGCCGGGTTAGCAGCGATAGTTGTATATGTGATCGGTTGGCCGTTTCATCGTGGCATGATAATTCAGTTGCTGCACGGTCAGGCTAATATGGATAGCTTAATTTCACTTGGTACATTGGCGGCGTTTGGTGTGAGCGTTTATGGTTTGTTTACTAATGGCGAAAGTTATTTTGAGACCGCGGCAATTATTATTACCTTAATCCTGCTGGGCAAATATTTAGAAGAAAAAAGTAAAGGGCGAGCTTCGGCGGCAATTCAAAAATTGTTGTCGTTAGCGGTTAAACAAGCGCGAGTAGTTACAACAAACGGCCAAGAACAGCTGGTGGATATTGCCGCGGTAGTAGTTGGGCAATTATTGCGAATTAAACCGGGCGAAAAAGTGCCGCTCGATGGCGAAATTGTTGAAGGCCAAACCGCGCTCGACGAATCGATGCTGACTGGTGAAAGTTTGCCGGTAGAAAAGAAAACCGGCGATACGGTATTTGGCGCTACGCTTAACACCACTGGAGCCATTACAATTCGTGTAACTAAAGCCGAACAAGAAGGTACGCTAGCGCATATTATTGCATTAGTACAACAAGCTCAAGAATCGAAAGCGCCAATTCAAAAGTTAGCCGATCAAGTGTCTGGAATATTTGTGCCGGTAGTATTGGTATTAGCTTTGTTTACGTTTGTTGGTTGGTATTGGTGGAGCGGCCAATTGGCGACCAGCTTATTGCATGCAGTAGCGGTGTTAGTGATTGCTTGCCCGTGTGCATTAGGCTTGGCTACACCAACCGCGATTATGGTGGGCAGTGGCAAAGGAGCGGAGCGGGGGATTTTAATTAAAAACTCTGAAAGTTTAGAAGTAGCGCATAAGGTGCAAGCGGTGGTGTTCGATAAAACTGGTACGCTCACTATCGGCAAACCGGTTGTAACCGATGTGGTACCAGCCAAGGCTGAAGTAGCCGAAGCTGAATTAATGACCATTGCGGCGGCCGTTGAGCAGTCAAGCGAACATGCTTTAGCTCAAGCCTTTGTGGTTTATGCTAAGGATCATCAGCTTATATTGCCAATAGCCAGCACGGTGGAAGCATTACGCGGGCGAGGAATCCGCGGTACGGTGGCTGAGCAGACAGTGATATTGGGAAATGAATTATTAATGCAGCAAGAAAATGTTGTTATACCAACTGCATTAGCCGTTCAATTTGAGCAATTAGCGACCGGCGGTAAAACGCCTTTGTATGTAGCTCGCAATGGCCAATGTCTTGGCTTGGTGGCCGTGGCCGATATCTTGCGGCCGACCGCCGCCGCGGCTGTTGCCGCATTACAAAAGCAACAAGTGGCAGTCTATTTGCTTACTGGCGATCACCGTTTAACGGCGCAGGCAATTGCGGCCCAAGCCGGAATTACTAATGTGATAGCCGAAGTATTGCCGGAGGACAAAGCAACGATGGTAAAAAAACTTCAACAAGAAGGAAAAGTGGTGACGTTTGTGGGTGATGGTTTAAACGACGCGCCGGCTTTGGCCCAAGCTGATTTGGGTATTGCAGTTGGTAGTGGTACCGACGTGGCGATGGAAGCTGGGAGTATTGTGTTAATGAAAAGTGATCCGTTAGCGGTGGTGGAGGCGATTCAACTATCGCGGCAAACTTTCCGCGCCATTCGGCAGAACTTATTCTGGGCTTTTTGTTACAATATAATTGCTATTCCTCTGGCAATTGCTGGCGTGCTGTCGCCAATGATCGCGGCAGCAGCAATGAGTTTTAGTAGCGTGTCGGTAGTGGGAAACAGTTTACGAATTCGGTGGTCTAAGCGATGGTAGGAATGCCGCCTTGCTTTTCTGTCACTAGATAGTTGTGGTATACTGCAATTATCTATTATGGAGGGAATATTTTTCAACATTAGTATTATTTTGGGGGTGACAGTGGCGTTGGCGTTTTTAATGCGCTTGCTGCGTCAGCCTTTGTTGGTGGCTTATCTAGCCGCGGGAATTATCTGCGGGCCACTCTTGTTAGATGTGATTGGCGCCAATCACACTTTTTTTGAAACCTTTGCTCAATTTGGTGTGGTACTGCTGTTGTTTGCAGTTGGTTTGGGTTTGAACTTTAGCTATCTGAAACGAATTGGAAAAATCGCTTTTGTGGCCGGCTTGGGCCAGTTTGCCTTTACGGCCATAATCGGTTGGCTGTTGTTAACCGTAATGCATTTTAGTTTGTTTCCGGCGCTGTATTTGGCGATTGCCATGACCTTTTCCAGCACAATTATCGTAATCAAATTGCTGGCAGACAAACACGACAGCGAATCGGTTTATGGCCGGTATACCATTGGTTTAATGTTGGTGCAAGACGCTATTGCGGTTGGCTTGCTGTTGCTACTGCCGGCGTTGCAAGTACAAAGTGATCTGGTGGTGGTGCTGCTTACTCTAGTGGTAAAAGGGATCGGCATTATCGCTATCGCCATTATTTTAGCGCGGTTTATATTGCCGGTAATTTTGGATCACGTGGCTGAGAGCGGTGAATTTTTATTCTTGTTTACTATTGCCTGGTGTTTTGCCGTGGCAGGCTTAGCGCATTGGGTGGGGTTGTCGTTGGAAATTGGGGCGATTATTGCCGGCATTTCACTCGGGTCGTCGGTCTACCAAACGGAAATAGTTAGCCGTATTAAACCGTTGCGTGATTTTTTTATTGTACTATTTTTTATTATCTTAGGCAGTGAAATGACAGTGACCGGTTTGGCGAGTGCCTGGCGGCCGGGGTTGATACTGTCTATTTTTGTGCTCGTAGGGAATCCGCTGATTCTTTATGCCATCTATCGTGGGTTTCATTTTTCGCGGCGGAATAGTTTTTTAGGTGGGTTAATCGCCGCGCAGGTGAGCGAGTTTGGTTTTGTCTTGTTGTTCTTGGGCCAGCGATTGGGCGCGGTGGGGGAGCACGAGCTGAATATTTTTACCTTTGTGGCTTTGGTGACAATTTTCCTGTCGTCTTACTTAATTACATATAGCCATCAAATCTACGCGCGATTGCGGCCAACCATTCATCGCCTATTTGGTAAAGATAAACTTTTGCAACTAGAAGACACACCGGCTCAATACGACGCTTGGGTGTTTGGGTATCATCGTACCGGCTGGAAAATTTGCGAAGAGTTGACAGCACAAGGAGTGTCGGTAGCGGTGGTGGATTATCATCCGCGGGCAATTAATAAATTGCGGGGCAGGCAATTGCCGGCTTTCTTTGGTGATGCTTCCGATGTTGAGTTTTTATCGGAACTGCCGCTGGCCAAAGCTAAACTGGTTGTTAGTACCATTCCCGATCCGGACGATCAACTAACAATGGTTAAATATGTGCGATCGGTTAATCAGCGCTGCGTGGTTATCTGTCTGCTCGATTTTAAGCACCAATTGGAGCAGCTCTATGATGCCGGTGCTAATTATGTGATTCTGCCACACCTGCTGGGCGGGGAGTGGATTGCCAGTATTTTGAAAGGTAAACATTGGAACAAAGCCACTTTTGCTACTTTACGACAGCAGCAGCGGCACGACATGGACTTACGCTTAACCGAAGGAGTTGATTAACCGTTTTAGAGTAATAAATAGTAAAAAGGCCAAAAACGGCCTTTTTTCTTTATTTTGGTAAGATATTTGACAAACATAACACTTTATGCTAAGGTTGCCGATTCTGGTTATAGGGAGAAATGCAATTAAATGCAGCTTTTACTTATAGCCAACGGACGTTGAAAACATAAGATATGTAACAAAAACTAATTGGAGGTAACCAATGTTCAAGAGCATTAAAGAGGCAATCGAAAACGCCATCTATGCGCAACCGCCGGAAGAGAGATCTTCCCCGCAGCCACGCCCGGTTTTGACTGAAACCGGACCATCGGCATTCGCCATTCCAGCGCGAATGCAGGCCCCACCCAGCCAGTTTCAGTTTTCCGACGACATGACCCGTCCCGATGTGGAAAAGATATTCTATGCCGGCATCGCGGCCACGGAAACTCTGGCCGCCGCCAAGTTCATTAAAACAATGAACGCGCTGGCGGATCAAGAACCAAACGGGCTGAAGCGAGCACAGATGGTGCTCACTATGATGAAGATTGACGGCGTTACTGCCGATCAAGTTCGCGCTGACTTTGAGCGTATGTTTGGTTCAATCAAGGCCACTGCACAAGCACTGCGCAGCTACGTTGAAAAGCGGCTGGGCGATATTTCTCAGCAGCAGTCCGAACGCGACAGTGCGACGCGGCAAACGCTGGCCGAAAAAAAAGATCTACTGACTAAGCTCCAGGCCGAGATTCGGCAACTGGATGAAAATTTGCAGAACAGCCAGCGTGACAGCGGAGCAGTGGCTGAAAAAGTGCACGGGCTGATGGAAATCATCAGCGCCGAGAACTTGGAAACCGATCAGGAAATTCATCAAATGGCCGACCTGCTCGGCCCCAACGACAAAAAAGGAGGAGGCACGAATGCCCGATGAACAAAAACAGGGAATTGATTTCCAGAAAATGGCCGAGCACTTGGTGCCGGCGAAATGGAATTCAATCGAAGGGGTGCTGACAGCGCTTGGCCTCGGAATCGGGGCATTGGTGCTGCTGTACTTTGGCCTGCCGATTGCCGGCACTATTCTTTCCGGCGCGGCGGCTACCGTGACTGGTTTGGCAGGGCTAAGTTTTGCCCTGGTCAAGCTAATTCTGGGTGGCACGGCCGCAGTAGCACTGTTTATGGGTGTGACCAGCCAGACGTTTCGCACGTCGCTGCGACGCACCTTTCTGGCGGCGGCTTTCCGTTATCGCCGGTGGCAAATTATGCGCGATCCTGTAGCAATGTTGAAAATGGCGGTTGACGAACAGTATGCCATTTACCAGCGCGGCCAACAGGCGGTGATTCGGTTTCAAGGCAGCGTGCAGCGGCAATACGCCAAGATTCAAGAGATGAATCAGCGGCATGAAGAGCTGATTGCCAAAGCGCTGATGCTCAAGCGGCAATCCGAGCAGGTTCGTGAGCCGAATGTCAAACAGAACTTGCTGAATCAAGCGATTCTGATGGCCGAAAAAGCGGCCGGCATTAAAGAGGACGTCGACAAGTTCTTGGTTCCGGATTACGAAGCCGACCGAGTGATGGCCCAAAAGCTGGACAAAGCGGTCCAAGCGGCTGAGCTACGAGTTGGTCGGATGAAAAATACGACCGAGCGCTACGAAAACAAGTACAACGCGGTTAAAGATCGTCGCGCGGCTCGCGGTGAGCTGAGTGCAGTGTTGGGTGAATCGGACAGTCAGGCATTGTTTGCCGACAGTATGTCCGAACTTGAACGCCAGTTCGCGCTCGATCTGGCCGAAGGAGCTCAATTCGACAGCGCCATTTCCGGCGTGGTTGCCGAAATGGACGCCGACCGGGCGATTGCTCGGGAAAAAGGCTTGGACTATTTGAACAAGCTGGAAGCCCAAGGCGGATTGGCCGGACTGAAAAGCAAGATCGAAACGCAGGCGGTGCCCCAAATGAATTGGGGCGAAGTCCCGTCTGATCTGATTGCCAACAAGAATCAGCCGCAAGTTGCGGCTCGAACTCGTTAAACAACGTTCGCAAAATAAGGAGGCAAACCAATGCCGCAACGTGAGATGAAACCCAGAGTGAAGCTGATGATGCGTCTGTTTATCGGCCTGATCGTCGTGGCGCTGTGCTACGGCGGCTATGTCATGTTCAACAAGGGCAAGGCCGTCGACGGCAGCCAGTCAACGTCGTTGTTCGACAAGATCGCCCCCAAGGGACATCAACCCGGATCCATTCTGGGCGGCAAGAAAAACGACGACTGTGTCCGTATTGGCGTGGTCACCTGGGGCGGTTACGCCGGTGGCCAGTATTTCAACGGCGGCTTTAAGCCATCGGCGGAATCCCGCTACATGAAAGAGTACGGGATCTGCGTCGAGTTCAAACTGATGGACGACTTTGCCGCCTCGCGCAACGCGTGGAAAAACGGCGAAGTGGATCTAATGTGGGTTACGGCCGACGCTTTCCCAACGGAAACCGCGGCACTGGCCGAATATGAACCCGAGTTCCTGTTTCAAGCCGACTGGTCCCGCGGTGGCGACGCTATCGTGGTTCGCCCTGGCATCATCACAATTATGGATCTGAAAGGAAAAAAGTTCGCGGTGGCTTTTGGCACGCCGAGTCACACGTTCCTGATCAATCTGCTTCAGGCGTCGGATTTGGACTATAAGGACGTCACGATCGTCGAAGTGCCTTCCGCGATTGACGCGGCTACGGCTTTTAAGTCGGGCCAGGTTGATGCAGCGGTGGTGTGGTCGCCCGATGACGCCGATTGCGTGGCTCAGGTTAAAGGCAGCAAGATCCTGTCGAGCACCAAGACGGCGACATTCATTATCGCCGATGGTTTCTTTGCGAAAAAAGCGTATAAGGACGCCAACAAGGATAAGCTCGTTGCCCTGTACGAAGGGTGGATGAAAGGCGCGGCCGAAATCAACGGTTCGCCCGAAGCCAAAGCCAAAGCGGTCGATATTCTGGCGGCGGGCCTTAAACAGCCCAAAGATTTTATTGAAACCGCGATCAATAATGTCAGGTTGGTGACCCACGGCGACAATCTAAACTTCTTCGGTCTGAACCATGCCTATAATGGCGTTAAGGGCGAAGACCTTTACACGAAGATGGGTACGTTGTATCGCACTGTGGCGGTTATCAACAACAGTCCGACGCCGTGGCGCCAGGTTAGCACGACCGACATTATCACCAGCACCAAGCTGGAGCCTGTCGGCGCGCAAATGGCCGAAGGCGGACAGACTTTTACCGCGCCGACCAAGGCAATGGAAACGGTGGCGGCGGTGGCCAGCAAAACGATTCGAGTGGCGTTTGCCACTAACTCGTTCGCGCTGGACGAAAACGCCAAGTGGATTCTCCGCTCCGGTGTGCTTGAGACCGCCAAACAGTTCGGTGGTGCACGCTTCCGGATTGAAGGCCATACCGACAATGTCGGCAATGCCGCTGCAAATAGGACGCTGTCCGAAAAGCGCGCCGCTTCGGTGGCCAACTTTTTGGCGGCCGAAGGCGGCATGGACAAGAACAAGTTCGTGGTGGTTGGCAAAGGACCCGATGAGCCGGTGGCCGATAACGGCACTACCGAAGGGAAAGCCCAGAACCGCCGCACGGAGGTCGAAATCCTCCAGTAAAATATCAACAATCGCACTATACAGGGCGGGCCAACCGGCCCGCCCTGTTTCCTTTTTACGGAGGTAATGAATGAAGAAGGAAATCACGCGGCTGTTTGACCTACGGGGTGAATTGTCGCGCAAAGAAAGTATCGGGTTGGGTTTACTCGGCACGATATTAATTCTCGGAGTGTGGCAGCTAATCGCCACTTACGGCGGTGTTTCCCGAGGCATCTTGCCTTTACCGCTAACAGTGCTGACCTGCATTCCAGAACTGCACACTGACGATGCGCTTAATCGCAATATCGCTTACTCCTTAACGCTCAATTTGTCGGGCATGCTGGAGGCGGTGTTATTGGCGATTCCCCTCGGATTTTTGATCGGTCTAGTGCCGTTCTTCCGCGGGCTGATCTCGCGCCATCTGGCGGTGTTCCGTTACAGCCCGCTGACCATTCTGATCGGACTGTTCATGAGGATGTTTGGCATGGGCGCGACGATGAAAATTAACTTTCTGGCCGCCGGCATCTTTGTCTATCTACTGCCCACCGTGGTGCAGCGAGTGGATGAGGTGGCTAGCGTGTATGTGCAAACTGTCACCACGCTTGGTGCCACTAAGTGGCAGACGTTTCGCTGGGTGTTTATGCCCGACGTGCTGTCGCGAGTGTTTACCGACGTGATTAGCTTGGCGCCGATCTCCTGGACGTATATCATCATCGCTGAAATGATGAATATGGAAGGGGGACTTGGTGCACTGGCTTACTCTGTGTCGCGAAATAGCCGGGCCGACAAAACCTTTGCTATTCTGGCAATTATCATCTTAATCGGGGTGATCCTCGACCAGATCTTTAAGTACATGGACCGGAAGTTCTTCCCGTTCAAGTACGTCACCAAAGGAAAGGGGGCTTAAGGATGGCATCTAACGAAGCTGACCTGCAGCCCACGCCGGCGCCGGTCAAAGAAAGACATAACGTGTTGTTCGAAAACACCATGTTGCCAGACGTGATCGAGTTACGCGACGTTAGCCAGACCTACAATGGCGGCGAAACGTTCGTGATCGAACACTGCAACATGCTGATCGAAGACACCCCCAACCAGGGGCAGTTCGTGGTAATTCTCGGGCCGTCTGGTTGCGGCAAATCAACACTGCTCCGGTATATCGCCGGTTTGCAGCAGCCCACCAGCGGCCAAGTGCTCTTGCATGAACGCATGCGCACCAACGAGGCCGTGGCGATGGTGTTTCAGCAGTACAGTTCGCTGCCGTGGCTGTCGGTATTGGCCAACGTGATGTTGCCATTACGGCTGCAATACGAAAAGCAGCATCCGTGGCGGCCGGGGTTCCTTGGTCTGCCAAAAGCGGTCTATAATGAAATCGAAGCCAAAGCCATAGATATGCTCAAGGCGGTCGGCTTGGCCGGCCATGAGTACAAGTTCGCTCAGTACCCGATTCTCTCGGGTGGACAGCTGCAGCGCGTGGCCATTGCCCGATCGTTAATCTGTAGTCCGGACGTAATCTTAATGGACGAGCCCTTTGGGGCGCTCGACACCAAAACCAGATTCGACATGCAACTGATGCTGGCCGGTATCTGGGAAAAGCTAGAGAGCACGATTATCTTGGTTACGCACGACGTGCAAGAAGCGGTCTTTCTGGCCGACGACATCTTTATTATGTCGGCTAATCCGGCCATGATCGTGGAAAAAATCCACATCGGGCTGCCGTTCCACCGTGATCGCAGTACCAAACGCACGCCGGAGTTTACGGCTTATGTGGCACAAATCGAAGACGCCGTAACTGCGGTTGCGGCAAAATAAGGAGGTCTTGAATGGATTGGAAAAAACTGGGCGACACCACGGCGCGGTTTATTCGCGCCGCCCGCGCCCTTGGCGGCGATGCCATGGCTAAGGTGGAAAAAAAGGTGGTCGACCCGGCCACCGAGATCGGCATGGCACTCGAAAAGATCACTGCCGATCAGGCCAAAATCGCCCGCCAGGCAATCGAACTGGCGGCCAACAGTATTCAGCTGCAAAACAAACAAAAGCAGCTACTGCAAGACATCCACACCACCAACGAACGCATCGCCGTGTTGCTGCGAACGGGTAAGCGCGACCAAGCAACCACGTTGGCTTACACACTGCAAAAGCAGCAGGATGAACTGCGAGTGATTTCTAATCGCTTGCTGCAGGCAACCGACGAAGCCAAAGACATTGCTATGGCGCGTGATGTGGCGTTGCTTCAGCTGGAGGATCGTCGAAAAGAATTGCTTGATCTACAAGCAAAACAGCCGGCGATTGCGGCCATGGAAGACATTACCGCCGTGTTGCAAAAGGCGCAAGCGCTGTCACCCGATGCCGGCGCCGCCTTGGCTCACATTGACCTGCTGGCCACTATGACCGAACCCGATGTTTGTGCAGGGATGGACCAAGTCGTTGCCGAAGCCGATGCCGACGCGATCATCCGCCGCTTTGAAGCGGAACAGCTGTTGGCGGGAGATTCGTACGCCAAGGCAGCCTCACAAACAGCCCGACAAATATCGTCGGAGTTGCCACAAGGCAGTCTGATTGAGAAAGTGTCTATGGATGCCATCGCCCAAAAACTTGAGGGACAAATTCCTCAACCCAAAACTCCCAATCCAGTCGAGCCGCCGGTAATCAAAACCTTGGGCAAGGAAAATCGCAAGGGCGTCACCTTGGTTGAGATGATGGTCTACATCGCCATCATCGGCGTAATAGCCACGATTGCGGTTGGTGCGTTTACTGTCAGAAAAAGTACGACCAATGGCGATAATGGTTTACCTGCTAAATCAACTTCGGATAATTCCACAGCCATCAATGCCATGGAAGCCATGGGCTTTACCGATGTAACGGTAACCAGTGTAACCAACGGCTTTGGTGAATGCGGGGGTGAAGTCCTCAGCTACGTCTATCATGTAGCCGCCACCAATCCCGCCGGTCAACGCGTTACTAACGCGATTGTCTGTTCAGAACTGTTCAAAGGAGCGACCGTTCGCTTTAATAAGAAGAAGTAAAGTTCTTTTATCAACATCAGCCGGGTGCCCAAATGGGTACCCGGTTTTCTTTTTAGGGGCTAGGGATTAGGGACTAGGGACTAGAGTGTTAAAATCAACACTAGCCCCTAGACTCTCACCCACTCTTGACAACCATCCCAATCCTGCTATACTGCGCTTACGTGTACCAAAGACCACGGGCGACCAATTAAGTCCCGTGCAGGTGCCAATCTAAACGGCTGTGGAGCGTTTGTTGGCTTTCTGTCTGCGGTATACCCCGCAGTTTTTTTATAACAAAGCAATAATATGTCAAAGACTCGCAGTCAAAAAGAAGTGGCCGTGTCGGCTCTAACCGACAAATTCCGGCGCGCTTCAGCGGTTGTCTTTGCAACGTTTGCTAAACTGAAAGTCGCTGACGTGACCGCGTTACGTCGGGAGTGCCGGGCCGCCGGGGTAGATTACCAAGTGGCCAAAAAGACTCTCCTGAATCGTTCGCTGGCCGACAGCGGTATTAGCGGGGTGGACCCAAAAGCGATGGATGGTGGCGTGGCCTCTATCTTTGGCTACGGCGATCAAGTGCTCGCCGCAAAAATGATTCACACCTTTGCTAGAACCCATGAGGGGTTGGTAATCACCGGTGGTTTGCTCGACGGGCAGTTTATGCCCGCGGCATCGATCGTTGGTTTAGCTCAACTCCCCAGCCGTGACGAACTGTTGGCCAAGGCGGTCGGCAGTATGGCGGCACCACTTTCTGGTTTTGTAAACGTTCTGCAAGGCAACTTGCGCGGATTGGTATACACTCTGTCTGCCATTCGCGATGCTAAGTCGGCTTAATAGCCACTTAGTTCGTAATCTCATTCATGTTCATAGTTATTTAATTGTATGTCCGACGAACAAAAAGTAGAGGTTCCGGCCAAGTTTGCCGCCCTCGTTGAAAGTATCGAAAAGTTATCCGTGCTCGATTTAGCCGAATTGGTTAAAGTGCTCGAAAGCAAGTTTGGTGTTTCCGCTGCCGCTCCAGTCGCCATGGTGGCCGCTCCAGCCGCCGCCGCCGAAGCCGCCGAAGAAAAGACCGCTTTCGATGTTGAACTAACCGAATCCGGCGCCAACAAGATTGGCGTAATTAAAGTGATTCGCGAAGTTACCAGTTTAGGTTTGAAAGACGCTAAGGATTTGGTTGATGGCGCCCCAAAGATTGTTAAAGAAGGTGTCGCTAAGGCCGAAGCCGAAGAAATTAAGAAGAAGATCGAAGAAGCTGGTGGTAAGGCTACCTTAAAATAAGCTTTTAACTCTGGTTTCTAAAACCCCGACGGTAGTGTTCTACTGTCGGGGTTTTTGTATACATGAAGGGGCTAGGGACTAGGGATCAGGGGCTAGAATGTTTGTAGAAACCTAGTCCCTAGTCCCTAACCCCTAATCCCTAAAGCGGAAACCTCACCAATCGATTCCCAACCAACGCGTAACCAAGCTTGTTCTTTTCGTCTAGCGCCAGATCTTTTAATTGGCTGAAAGAATCGTTGGTATATTGAGCCACTAGATTTCCAGTTCCTTTAACTAACACCACAATTCGGCTTTGGCTTGGGTCGAGAATATAAAGTTGAGTATTGGTAACAAAAATCTTGCGTGGGTTAGTTAATGCCGGTTCAATCGCTCGTGCGGTATAGTCTTGGTGTTTACCAGCACTAAACTTGTCGATTCGGCCGTCGCTGTAAAGCGCGTAGATATCGCCGTCGACAGCAATAGAAATAGCTTGGCTTAAGTCGGCCGGTTCACGCAACCACGGTTCGGCCTTACCAAAGCCGCTGCCAACCGCGTAGAGTCGGTAAATTTGCTTTTGGGCGGCGCTTAAAATGTATAATCGTCGTTGGTAAAGTGTAATATCGGTGACAGCGCCGGTAACCACAGCTAGATTGCTAGCGGCTTCGCTAAAGGTTTGTTTGGTTGGGTCAAGCCGCACCAAGCCGTTGCCGCCATGATAGTACAATAAATCACCGGCCGCGTATTTAATCTGCGGTGTGGCCGCTTTAACTTCGAGCAGCTTTAACCCATCCGCCCCAGACCAGCGTGCCACGGCGTTGTCGGCGCTGTTAATTGTAAAGATAAGATCGCCACTGCGTTGAATGGTAATAGCTTCGCCGTTTAAGGTACCCAGTTCAGTTATGGTGACCGGAGTGATGCGTGACAATTTTCGCGTTAGTTCGCTCAGCTTTTGCTGCAGTTGATCAACAGTATTTTTTTCTTTACGTTTGGTAGTTGTTAAACCGGCTAAAGCAGCTTTGGCTTCGGCGACCGCCGTGGTGGCGCGTTCTTCGTCTTCGTAAATCAGCGCCCCTTCGGCGGTGGCAAATTGTTCATTAATTTGCCCGACAGTGCTGGCAAAGACAGCACTGCGCTGTCGTTCTATTTCTCGTTGACCGGTCGTGGCCAAGTTAGATGCCAACATTGCCACCAGTAATACGCCAATAATTCCCAACGCCTGTTGTTGGCGCGGTAAGGCAAAGAACTGGCGCAGGCCCTGGGCTAGCCAGCGCGTTAGCAATTGATACTTGTTTTTGACCAGTAAGCGCCAGCTGGCTTGCGGTTCGGTTAACTGTTGAGCCAAATCGATTACCAAGTCAAAGAAGCGATGAGTAGCGGCCAGAACAACCAAAGCCACCCGTTGCGCCCAATGGCGAACAATTGGCCACCACGGCTGGCGCGCACGACGAACAGGCGCTGGTGTTGGTCGTGGTGCCGCGGCTGGTCGAACTGGCTGGGTCGTTGGCTGGGTCGGCTGAATTGGTCGCTCGGTCGCCATTACAACTTGTTTTTGTTGTTCATGTTGGCGAACCGCCCGTTGTTGCTGTCGGTGTTGCCAATACGCTTTGGCCGTCGTGGCGCTTTTAATACCAGCCCGCTTAAGATGTTCACTAATTAAACGTGAATATTTTAGGGCATTAAATTTGAGCGGGGGAGATAGATACTGTTCGGTGGCCTGTTCGGTGTGGAGTAGGTTATCGAGCGAACGTTGTGGCAATTCGATCGTGCGCCTAACCGGAGACTGCGCGGTGGTGGAAATTAGCTTAATTAGCACCCCGGCAAAAGCGGTATTAATACTGGCCTCCAACAGCAGATCTTTTAGATGGCGGGTGGCGTTGGCCGGTTCAAGCGTGGTAACGGTCTGTTTAATTTTATCTAACGACAGATAGTCGAGTAAACTGTTGGTGCAAAATAGCAGCGAATCGTTTTGTTCCACCTGGCCGCTAACAATGTTCGACAGTACCTTAAATGGATTGAGTTTCTCCTCGCGGTTACCGGTAGTGGCAATAATATCAATCAAACGGTATTCGCCGCTTTTTAGCTGATGAACCAAAAACGAACTAACATTACCCACCGCCCCAAAATAAACATCGCTACCTTTTAGCACGCCGATAATAATGTGCATTTTGTCGATCAGCGCCGCTAATTTGCCGCCTTTAATTAAATCGATCAAGCGATCGTTAAAATGTTGAATGGCTTTTTCGAAAGTGTCGCTCACCGAAATGGCTCGGTTGGGCCGGCTAGGGTCGATATGAATACTTTCTTCGCCATAGTAACTGCGTTCAACTGTCACGGCTAAGTTTTCCACCGTATCCCATAGGGCGCGGTCAACCGACTCAACTTCGATAATACCAAACAGCCGACCAAGGGACTGCTCCTTGTCGAGAGTGGGATTACTAATAAAAATCTTACACACCGAACTGCTTTTGTCCGGAGAGTAGATAAAGAGTTGGCTAAACTGTGGAATCATAGCGTCGAGTTGCCTGGTTTGACAATTGTCAGTATACTATAATCATGTCTAAGAGGAAATAGCCCTGCTTGGTATGCTTGAACACTTATTTGGTTCAAAGACCCGCGTTAAGTTGCTCCGCATCTTTCTTAATCATCCGGAGCAGCGGTTTTATGTTCGTGAACTAACGCGGCTGGCGAAGCTACAAATTAACGCGGTGCGCCGAGAATTGCAGCATCTATCCGGCTTGGGTTTGGTGGTGGAAGTAGAAGATCCAGACGGCAGCGGCAGCCGTGAACACAGCCAAGACCGTCGGTACTATCAAATTAACGAACAGCACGCGGTTTATGCCGAACTGCGGGCATTAATGTTGAAAGCCGATGTGTTGCACGAAGATGATTTAACCAAACGCTTCCGGGTTTTGGGTAAAATTCGTTTTGCGGCGCTCACCGGCAACTTTGTTAATCACAGCCATGCTCCCACCGATATTTTTGTAATTGGCACGGTACCAAAAGAAAAGCTGCAGCGATTTATTAAGCGGTTAGAGCAGGAGTTTAATCGGGAGATTAATTTCACGGTGATGACCCCGAGTGAATACAAGTACCGCAAAGATATGACCGACAAATTTTTGTACCGCATTTTAGAGGGGCCAAAAGTGGTGTTAATAAACGATCTGGAAGACCCGGCTATTTAATATGGGCACACTGTACGTAGTCGCCACGCCGATCGGCAATTTAGACGACCTCAGTCGTCGGGCGGAGGAGATTTTAAAGACAGTCACACTAATTGCTTGCGAAGATACTCGCCATACTAAGCAATTATTGCAGCGCTTTGGTATTACCACCTCGGTGACTAGTTTGCACCAACACAGTGGTACCGCCAAAGAACAATCGATCGTACAACAATTACTGGCCGGCGCGTCGGTAGCGTTAGTTTCCGATGCCGGTACGCCGGGAGTGGCCGATCCAGGCGGGCGATTAGTGGCGGCCGCGGTACAACAGGGTATAGACGTCGTACCGATTCCGGGCGCTAATGCAGCAGTCACTTTGCTGTCGGTGTGTGGTTTTCCAACCGATCAATTTTTATTCCTTGGTTTTTTGCCGCATAAAAAAGGTCGACAGACCGCGCTCGAAGTGATCGCCGAATGTGAATATCCGGTGGTACTATATGAGTCAGTTCATCGGATTGAAAAATTATTTAGTGAACTGCAACAACACGGGTTGGCCAATCGAACAGTGGTAGTTGGCCGCGAATTAACCAAACAGTTCGAAACTATTACCCGCGGCACGGTAGCACAAGTAGCGGCCGCGCTATCAACCCAACCGATTAAAGGAGAATATGTAGTGGCGTTAGCTGGCGCCGATTGGCGGTCGGCTAATATAAAATCATAAAACAAAAAAATTAATACTTTTGTATGCCAGAACAAAATATTGCGCAGCAGTACTATCAAAACGAACAAGCGCGAGCGAAAAAACCGCACCCGTGGCTTTACTGGATTATTTTAGGAGTGGTTGTAATCGCGGCAGTTGTTGCCATGGCGTTGGCATAAAGCTAGTGCTAGACTAATTTTGTTACTCTTAGTTATTTTTTATGGCGCTGATCGATATCATTCTGCTCGTAATCTTGGGCGGGTTTGTCCTGTCTGGATTATGGTTTGGTTTTATTCATACCTTTGGTTCGCTCATCGGTATTATCGCTGGGGCTTGGGTTGCCGGTAATTATTTTAGCGTGGTGGCCGATTACGGAAGTTTTATTTGGGGCGATGGCGACTTAGGCGCGGTCATTTCTTTCGTGCTGATTTTAGTGATAGTTAATCGGTTGGTAGGTTTGTTGTTTTATTTTTTCGATCGGATATTCGACATTATTTCCATTATTCCATTCCTCACCAGTATTAATCGCTTGCTCGGTGGTCTGGCCGGTTTTTTGGAAGGAATGTTTACCATTGGTTTGGTGTTGTTTTTTATCGCTCGGTATCCGCTGGGAGACTGGGTAACCGGTCAATTAGTTTCTTCACGCCTGGCCGGTTGGTTTGTTGACGCCGCTTCATTTTTGGCGCCGCTGCTACCGGCAGTGCTAAAGCAACTGCAAAGCGTAATATAAATATGCTGGTAGACAGCCACTGTCATCCTAACTTTCCTTCCTACCGCGCCGCCACCGACGCGGTAGTTCGTCGTTGTTTAGATAACGATATTTGGTTAATAGCGGTTGGTACAAATGCCGCCACCTCGCAAGAAGTTGTTACGTTAGCTGAACAATATCCGGCCGGAGTTTTTGCCACCGTTGGCGTTCACCCAACTCATTTAGTTGAACCAGTGACTGAACCAGACGGCACGGTGGTGCCAATTGAATCGCTTGATGTCGAATACTATCGAACGCTGGCCACCAGTTCACCCAAAGTTGTTGGCATTGGCGAAGTGGGATTGGATTATTATCGTACCAGCGTGCCAAAAGCACAGGCGCGGCCGGTTCAATTGGCGGCGCTACGGCAATTATTAACTCTCGGCCAAGAGCTTAATCTGCCATTAGTGTTACATTGTCGAAACAGCGAACAGCAGCCCGGCGACGCTTACGATGATCTAATTGCTCTCATTAAAGAATTTCAAACGAACGGGGGAGTAGTGCGTGGTGTAGCACATTGTTATGGTGGTGACTTGAGTCAAGCCAAACAGCTAGTCGACCTTGGATTGTATATTGGTGTGACTGGCGTAATTACTTTCCGCAGCGCTCATGCTTTTCGCGAGATGATTAGTCAATTGCCGCTCGAACGACTACTAGTAGAAACCGACGCGCCGTTTTTAACTCCCGAACCACATCGTGGCAAACAAAACGAACCGGCCTACGTGCAGCTGGTAGCTGAAAAATTAGCCAGTGTGCTCGGTCGACCAATCACTGATATCATGTCGCAAACCACCGCCAACGCGCGGGAATTGTTTAGATTAATGTAAAACAATCAAGTTAACAATATAAAAAAGACCCCGCTGTGGGTGGCGGGGTTTATGTGTACCGTTTGTCGAAGCGACGCGTTTTGGGCAGAAACAAACGGCGGTATTAGTCCACCAGAGCTCTTGAAGCGGGGCAAGATCACCAGCAGAACTTAATGGAATGATGCTTGTGCAGGTAGTCAGGGGATACCGCTGATTGTTACACGAAAGCCCAGTTATGTCAATTGCAAAATTAGCCGTGTTGATAAACCAAAACAAAATGTATTCAGTGGTTGTTGACCGAAATGGCTAAACTCTCTATACTATGGGTGCTTTTTTACAAGCGACATTATGGCAGCACCGACTCCCTTAAAAAAAACAACTGAACCGTGGTGGCGAGAAAGTGTGCTCTTTGCGACCGAGTTAATGGGTTGGATCGGTGGGCCGATTATTATTGCGGTGTTCCTTGGGCATTGGCTAGATCAACGGTATGGTACCGAGCCGTGGCTATTTTTAGCCACTGTCGGCGGTGCTTTTTTCATTTCCACCGTTGGGATTGTCCGTGGAGCAACACGCGAAATGCGTCGGTTGGAGATGTTAACTAAGTCAACTAAGCCGTCAACGCCAATAGATTCTTCTGATTCTCATGTCACAAAGTAATACCGAACTGCCAGCAATGGTAGGAGAAAACGCCATTACTCAAACCGAGCAAACAACCGCGGTTGGGGAAGTGCACGCAGAAACTAGCCACGAACCAACTTTATTTGCGGAGCCGTTATTTCACTTCGGGCCGTTGCCGGTGACTAATTCGTTGGTGATGAGTTGGGTGGTGGTATTAATTGTGGTAATTGCTTCGGTTGGTCTACGCTTGCGTTTAAAGCGAATTCCACGCGGCATGCAGAATGTAGTTGAGCGGGTGATTGAGGCGGCGTTGGAGTTAGGTGACAGTGTAACCGGTGATCGGCATCGAACTTTGCGATTTTTCCCGATCGTTTTTGCCTTGTTTTTGTTCATTTTATTGAACAATTGGCTGGGTTTATTGCCCGGTATCGGGTCGGTTGGGTTTTACGAAGGCGAAGGAGTGGCAAAAGTGTTTATTCCGTTCTTTCGGGGTGGCACAGCCGATCTTAATACTACAGTGGCATTAGCGCTGATTGCTGTCATCGGCTCACATTTGGCCGGTATTTGGCTAATCGGTTTTTGGAAGCACTTTAATAAGTTTGTAAACATCGAAGCGTTTGTACAAATTCCACGAAAAATTTGGAGTGACCCAACGATTGTATTAGTTAACCCAATCAAAGCCTTTGTAGGCGTAATCGAAATTATCGGTGAGGCCGCCAAGGTAGCGTCGCTGTCATTCCGGTTATTTGGCAATATCTTTGCCGGTGAAGTACTACTAGCATCAATGGCGGCATTGGTAGCATATATTGTGCCGATTCCATTTATGTTCTTGGAGTTAATCGTGGGTTTTATTCAAGCGCTTATTTTCGCGGTGCTAACTCTGGTGTATATGACCATCGCCAGCAGCGCCGAAGAACATTAATTATTTTGAGGATTGAGACGTGTTGTTCAATAATAATTTGAACAGTACATCCTAATCCTTGTATAAAGCTTCGCTATGGAATTAACCTCTATCGCTAAAGCGTTGGCTATCGGTATTGGTTCCATTGCCCCAGCGTTGGCCATTGGCCGCATTGGTGCAAAAGCCATGGAATCGATCGGTCGCAACCCAGAAGCCGCTGGCAAAATTCTTGTGCCAATGTTGCTCGCTGCAGCCTTTGCGGAAGCTATCGCCATCTACGCCTTGGTGATCGCTTTCGGTATCAAATAACCGCCACTAGTTGCCGGTGAGGTGCGCATGATAGTTTTGCGCGCCTCGCTGGTTCGTTGTACCGCGGCCTGGCTAAAGCTTAGCTTTATCTAGGTTACGACATAACTCTATGGATGCCTTAATAGAAACATTTCACCTCGACGTTAAATTAATCATTGCCCAGATGGTTAACTTTGCCATTGTGGCAATTGTGCTTTGGTTTGCGGCCGTTAAGCCATTGTTAAAAGTAATGACCGAGCGCACTAATACGATCGAAAAAGGTTTAGCTGATGCTAAATCCGCCCAAGCTCAAGTAGAGGAAGCCGGTGCTGCTTACGAATCAGCTCTACAACAAGCTCGGCGCGAAGCTGACGATTTATTAGCTACGGCCAGTACTAAAAGCCAACAGGAACGAGCCGAAGCGATTGCCAAAACTAAAACCGAGGTGGAGCGAATCGTTAAAGCCGGCAAAGATCAACTAGCGGCCGAAAAACTGGCCATGATTAGCAGTGCCCAGCGTGATCTACTCGATTTAGTGTTAGCAGTAGTGCATAAAACCTTGGGTGAAGGTATGAGTAAGGAAATCGATCGCAAAGTGATCGACCGCGCGTTGCGTTCGCTAGAGACAGCAGACAAGCATAAAAAGTCTTAATTATGCGCCGCTTTCATCCTCGCCAATATGCCGCCGCTTTAGTGGAGCTGCTCCACGGCGCTAACCAGGCACAAGCCCGCACTGCCATTGGTCAATTTGTGGCAATGTTGGCGCGGCATCGACGGTTGCGCGAAGCCCCGCAAATTATCACCGCTGTCAGTCAGCAGCTCGATTTAGCCAGTCAAACAGTATCGGCAATCGTTCGTACTGCTTCACCACTCACACCAAAAATCCGGACCGAAGTAATGGCGCTAGCTAAACAAACCGTACCGAACGCCAAAGCTGTCACCCTCGAAGAAATAATCGATCCGGCCTTAATTGGTGGTATTACGGTGACAGTGGGCGACACCTTAATCGACGCCAGCGTAACTCAAGCGCTACGGCAGTTGCGACAACGAGTTCATTCTGCTTCATAATTTTTTGCAATTTTTTAACGAAGTTTTGTATGGCTACTGTACCCAAAGATTACATTATCGAAAATCTTAAAGCTCAGATTGCTGAGTTTTCCGCTCAACCAACGCGGGAAAAAATTGGCACCGTGGTGGAGGTTGGTGATGGTATCGCTCGTATTACTGGTCTGTCCGACGCCATGGCTTCGGAAATGTTGGAGTTCCCGGGCGGGGTAATGGGCGTGGCAATGAATCTTGATGCCGACAGTATCGGGGCGGTAATTTTGGGCGATTATTTGTCGGTGCGTGAGGGTGACACGGTTAAAAGTACCGGCCGTATTTTGGAAGTACCGGTTGGCGAAGCATTGATTGGTCGGGTGGTTGATCCGTTGGGTCGGCCGATTGACGGTAAAGGCGACATTGCCACTAAAAAGTATTATCCGATAGAAAAGATTGCCCCTGGCGTTATTACGCGGCAAAAGGTTAGCCAGCCAGTTCAGACCGGCATTAAAGCCATCGATGCCATGATCCCCATTGGTCGCGGTCAACGTGAACTGATTATTGGCGACCGCCAAGTTGGTAAAACCGCCATTGCTATCGACACCATCATTAACCAACGGGGTAAAAACTTAAAGTGTATTTACGTTGGGATTGGCCAAAAAGAATCTAAAGTGGCGCGCATTATGGCCGAACTGGAACGTCATGGGGCGATGGAATACACCACCATTGTGCTAGCCGGTGCTTCCGATCCGGCGGCATTGTTGTACATCGCACCTTATACCGGTTGTGCCATTGGCGAATATTTTATGGATCAAGGCCAAGACGTGTTGGTGGTTTACGACGATCTCTCCAAACACGCGGTGGCTTATCGCCAGATTTCATTGTTACTGCGCCGTCCACCAGGACGCGAAGCCTACCCGGGCGACGTATTTTATCTCCACTCACGGTTGTTGGAACGCGCCGCGCGGCTTAATAGCGAATACGGCGGCGGGTCGTTAACCGCGTTGCCAATTATTGAAACTCAAGCTGGTGATGTTTCGGCCTATATTCCCACTAACGTTATTTCCATTACCGACGGCCAGATCTACCTCGAAAGCGACTTGTTCTACCAGGGCATTCGTCCGGCGTTGAATGTTGGCTTGTCAGTATCGCGCGTGGGTGGTGATGCGCAAGTGCCAGCGATGAAAAAAGTAGCCGGTAAAATGAAACTAGCGGCAGCGCAATACCGCGAGCTAGCTGCTTTTGCTCAATTTGGTTCAGATCTCGACGAAGAAACCAAAAAGACGATTGAGCGTGGCAAACGCTTAACCGAAATAATGAAACAGCTGCAATACCAGTCGCTGTCGGTCGGTCATCAAGTATTAATTTTCTTTGCCGCCAACGAAGGTTATCTCGACAGTGTGCCGGTCGATCAAATTGCCGTCTTCGAAACGGGCTTGTATCAATATGCCGATCGGCAGAATAAAGACTTAGTAGAAAAGCTCAGCGCCACCGGTGAATGGTCCGATGAAATTGCGGCGGCGGTGCGGCAAATTGTGGTTGGTTATCAGTCACAGTTCAAAGTGTAACTGTCTCCTTAAGATATGGCTTCAACGCGCGACATAACTCGACGCATTAAATCGGTTGGTAATACTCGAAAGATTACCAAGGCGATGGAATTGGTGGCGGCAGCAAAAATGCGCAAAGCCGTTGATGCCGCGTTGGCCACTCGCAGTTACGCCAATCTAAGTTGGTTGACAGTGCTTAATTTGGCGCAGTTGGCAAAACAAAATACTCAGTTACATGAGCTGCTCAGGCAGCGGCCAAAAGTTAATCGAGTAGCCATAGTGTTAATCACCTCCAATCGAGGTTTGTGCGGCGGTTTTAATAGCAACCTGTTAAACAAGGTAGTACAGTCAATGGCCTTGCATAGCGAGGTGCAAACCGATTTTATTTTGTTAGGTAAAAAGGGCGAAGCTATCTATCGTCGTTATGGTTACACTGTGGCCGCCGACTTTGCCAAAGAAGATGTTATTACCGACGAAGCGGCCTTGCGGCCGGTCAGCAAAGTAATTTTACAAGATTTTTTGAGCGGTAAATACGATAAAGTAATGGTAGCTTATACCGATTTTGTGTCGTCGTTGCGGCAAGTACCGCGGTTGCGTCAACTGTTGCCGGTGGATATAACATTAGATCCTAAACATCAAGGTATAGGCATTATCGGTAGCGAAGACAATGTTGGTATGAGCGAAGAGATAATTGCCGCCAAACAGCAGAAGCATTTTGCCAACCATGAATATATTTTTGAACCAACCCCGCAACAGGTTTTAGATGAGCTAGTGCCGCGTTTAATTGGTGTACAGCTTTATCAGGCGGTACTCGAATCGAATGCATCAGAACAAAGCGCTCGAATGCTAGCCATGCGTAATGCCAGCGATGCGGCCGACGATATGGTTTCAGAATTAACCCTGTTCTACAATAAAGCGCGCCAGGCTGGTATTACTTCCGAAATAGCCGAAATTGCCGGCGGCGCGGCCGCTCTTGCTCAGTAATTTTCTTTGTTATTTTTTCAACTGTATTATGAAGTCAGGAACAATCACTCAAATTATCGGCCCAGTGGTAGATGTTACTTTCGCCGAAGGTCTACCGGCGTTGTATCATGCGCTCGAAGTTAAGCGTAATGATCAAACCATTATTTTGGAAGTAGAACAGCACATTGGCAGTAACACCGTGCGGGCGGTGGCCATGGGCTCGACCGATGGTTTATCGCGCGGCATGGAAGTTATTAATACCGGCGCGCCTATTTCTGTCCCGGTAGGAAAAGACACTCTCGGCCGAATTTTTAACGTACTTGGTGAAGCGGTCGACGGCAAATCAACTCCTAAAACCGAAAAACGCTACCCAATTCATCGTGCCGCGCCGCCGTTCACCAGCTTGTCAACCACCGCAGAAATTTTAGAAACCGGCATTAAAGTAATCGATCTTGTTTGCCCGGTGGTAAAAGGCGGTAAGGTTGGTTTGTTTGGTGGAGCCGGCGTGGGTAAAACAGTGGTGATTCAAGAATTAATAAACAACATTGCCACGGCGCATGGTGGTTTCTCGGTTTTTGCCGGGGTAGGGGAACGTACTCGCGAGGGTAACGATTTATATCACGAAATGAAAGACAGCGGCGTAATCGACAAAGTGGCAATGGTTTTTGGTCAGATGAACGAACCACCGGGATCACGCTTGCGGGTAGCTTTGGCCGGTTTAGCCATGGCCGAATATTTCCGCGATGAACAAAACCAAGACGTATTGTTGTTTATCGATAACATCTTTCGTTTTACTCAAGCTGGTTCGGAAGTATCAGCTTTACTCGGCCGAATGCCATCAGCGGTAGGTTATCAGCCAACTTTGGCAACCGAAATGGGTGAAATGCAGGAACGTATTACTTCGACCGACAAGGGTTCAATTACTTCAGTGCAGGCCGTGTATGTGCCGGCCGACGACTTAACCGATCCGGCCCCGGCTACTACTTTTGGTCATCTCGACAGTACGGTGGTGCTGTCGCGCTCATTGTCGGAATTAGGTATTTATCCGGCGGTCGACCCGCTTGATTCTTTCTCCACTATTCTCGATCCCAATATCGTTGGCGCCGAACATTATCGCGTAGCGCGTGAAGTGCAGCGAGTGTTGCAACGCTATAAAGACTTACAAGATATTATTGCCATTTTGGGCATGGAAGAACTTTCCGACGCAGATAAATTAACCGTAACACGCGCTCGTAAGATTCAACGGTTCTTGTCGCAGCCATTCTCGGTGGCCGAAACATTTACCGGCCGGCCAGGGCAATATGTAAAACGCGAAGATACCGTTAAAGGTTTTGCCGCTATTTTAGCCGGTGAATACGACACGGTAGCGGAAAGCGAGTTCTATATGAAAGGCGGAATTGATCAGATTCAGCGCTCGGCCAAATAATTGTTTATGTCCGATCAGTCGACGCTCCAATTCGAAATTGTTACTCCCGAGCGAAAAGTTTTAAAAGAAACTATTCGCCAGTTAACCGTGCCAACCGCTCAGGGTGAAATTACAATTTTGCCGCATCATATTCCACTGGTGGCGTTATTACAACCGGGAGCGTTAATTATTACACGAGTCGACGGCAGCCAGGAAATATTGGCGGTATCAGGTGGATTTATTGAAGTATTGCCAACAAAGGTAGTGGTATTAGCTGATACGGCCGAACTGTCAGTGGAAATCGACGAAGTACGAGCAACCGAAGCACATCAACGAGCTTTAGAATTAATGCAGCAAAAACGGGTTGATTCAGAAGAATACGCCGCGCTCGTGGGCAAGATCGAGAAAGAACTGGCGCGATTAAAAGTGGCGCGTAAAAAGAAGTATCGCGATTTGCCTCAGGCGCATCAGTCGTAAGAAAACAATATGATAAAACTTTTTTTAAAGATACTTAAAACTCCAAAAAATATAGTTTCTAAAAAGCAGCTCAACCGTGAGCGGGCGGAAATTTCTGTTGTTGGCAAGAATATCCAGGCTAAAGTTAAACGGCTGTTTCATGGTTCATTGGCTATTCGACAAGTAGATGCCGGATCGGATAATGCTTGTGAACAAGAGCTGGTGGCGTTGTCCAACGCTTTTTATGACGTTGAAAGATTTGGAATTAATTTCGTGGCTTCGCCAAAACATGCTGACATGCTCTTGATTACCGGGCCAGTAACGCGTAATATGGCGGAAGCTGTGCGGCGAGCAATGGCGGCAACTCCCGATCCAAAAATTGTTGTCGCAGTTGGTGATGATGCTATTAATGGCGGAATCTATAAGGGATCATACGCCGTAGTGGATGGAGTAGCTGCGGTCATACCGGTGAACTATCAAATTCCCGGAGATCCGCCAACACCTAAAATGATTCTTTGTCACCTACTCAATATTCTTGAGGCGGAGGATAAAAAAAATATCAGCCATAAAAACCATAAAACAGTATGATAGAATTATTCGCTTCATCGTTTGGTTTTGGTATTTTGCTAACCTTGTTTGTTGTTGGAGCAATCGGTTCGTTATTGTTAAGAAAGAGTGATTCCTGGGCTAATTTTTGGAGTAGTTTTTTTGCTATTGCCGGTTCTATTTGGGGTTTAGTGTTAGGAACCTTGCTTATCGTTATTGGGCGCGATTTGTCGTTTACTACTGGTATGGCCGCTTGGCCACTACTTTCACTAACGGTGCATATTGATCGGCTGGCGGCATTTTTTATTGTCGTAATTTCATTAATTACCCTGATTTGTTCGGTCTATGGAATTGGTTATATAAAACATTTTTATAACCAGTACAGCCTAGGATCGTTGGGTTTATTTTACCATTTGTTTATTGCTGGAATGATTTTAGTAGTATCGGCCGCTAATGGGATTTTTTTCTTGATTGTTTGGGAGATTATGTCGATCGCGTCGTATTTTTTGGTGGTGTATGACCGTCATGATGAAAACAATGTTAAGGCCGGGTTTTTATATCTGGTTATGACACATGTCGGCACAGCTTTCATTATCTTTTCGTTCTTACTGCTTTACCAACATACTGGCTCATTTGATTTTGCCAACTGGCAGGCAAGTAGCTTATTGATTCCCATGTCAATAAAAAATGTCGTTTTTGTGTTAGCAATGATTGGCTTTGGCACTAAGGCCGGTTTAATTCCGTTTCATGTTTGGTTGCCCAGCGCACATCCAGCTGCGCCGTCTCATGTTTCGGCATTGATGTCTGGGGTAATGATTAAGACCGGCATTTACATGATGATTAGAATTTTTCTTGATCTGCTTCAGCCAATTCCAACCTGGTGGGGTCTAGCCGTGTTAATCATCGGGTCAATCTCTGCGTTATTAGGCGTGTTGTATGCGTTGACTGAGCACGATATCAAGCGGCTGTTGGCCTATCATAGCATTGAAAATATTGGCATTATTCTCCTGGGGCTCGGTAGTGCGCTAACTTTTGCTTCGCTCAATATGCCAACATTAGCTTTGTTGGGGTTAGTGGCGGCACTCTTTCATACTCTTAATCATGCTACTTTTAAATCGTTGTTGTTTTTAAGTGCTGGTGCGGTGATTAATCAAACGCACTCTCGGAATATGGAAGAATATGGTGGATTAATTAAGTATATGCCATTAACTGCATTTTGTTTTTTGATTGGTTCAATGGCCATATCGGCGCTGCCGCCGTTTAATGGTTTCTTCAGTGAGTGGTTAACCTTTCAAGCACTCTTTTCGGGTATCGCCGGATTTAATTTTTACGCCAAGTGGATTTTTATGTTTGCCGCCGGATCACTAGCGTTTACCGGTGGGTTGGCACTAGCTTGTTTTGTAAAAGCTTTCGGCGTTACGTTTTTGGCCCGTCCTAGAAGCACCGAAGTAACTCACGCCAAAGAAGTGTCTTTCTCCTTACGTTTAGGAATGATTCTCTTGGCAGTACTGTCGTTATTATTTGGAATCTTTTCTGGCTATTTAACTTTTTGGCTTGAAAAGATAGGCACTAACATTGGCGCTTTTTATCAAATAAAATCAATCGTTAGCGTGCCGTCCAATCAAGGGATAATCAGTGTTGGTAATTGGTCATCAGTTTCCGCGCCGGCGTTCTTTGCTTTACTTATCTCCGCGCTTATTTTAGTCTGGTTTATCGTGCGGTTCATAATTAATAAAAATCAAAAAGTTACCACTGGTGCCACTTGGGATTGTGGTACAGATTTAACGCCGCGAATGGAAATAACCGCCACTGGATTTGCCCGATCGATTACTTTAATCTTTCAAGGCATACTTAAACCCAGTATTCAGCATGAAGTTGAATATCATGATTCAATGAGTCGATTTTTACCAAAATCAAGAACAATTGTCTTAAGCATTCAAGATGTGTATCAGACTTATCTGTATCGACCATTGCAAACCGGCATCACGGCGCTGTCACTTCGAGTAAAAGGTATTCAAAGTGGGAATGTTAATGCCTATATTTCGTATATTCTGATTACGCTGATGATCCTGTTATTTTTTGTTCTATAAGTTATGATGATTTTCATTTGGCTAGCGCAGCTTATTTGTACGCCAATAGCATCGTTGCTGTTTGTTGGCGTAATTAAGAAGATAAAAGCTAGATTACAAAACCGCCAGGGGGCGAGTATTTGGCAGCCGTACCGAGATATTTGGAAGCTCTTACATAAAGACGAGGTAATCAGCCGCGATGCTTCATGGATCTTTCGATTTGCGCCAATTATTATTTTTGCCGTAACGGTTGTTGTTGGGGCGAGTATTCCGCTTTTCTCCTCTTGGTTAAGTAATAATTTAACTAGCGACATACTAATTATCGTTTATGCACTAGCTATCAGTACATTCTTTTTGGCGTTAGCTGGTATGGATGCCGGTAGTGCTTTTGGTGGTTTTGGTTCCAGTAGAGAAATGACTGTGTCGGCATTGGCAGAAGGTGGTTTCATTTTTTCATTGCTTACCATTGCTTTGGTTAGTGGCACTACTAACTTATTTGTTATCGCCAATGTGGGGATAGCTGCCCAAAGCCAATCTTTTTTACCGACCATTCTGGCATTTGGCGGATTTTTTATAGTACTGCTTGCCGAGACGGCTCGGTTTCCTTTTGATAACCCATCGACGCACCTTGAATTGACTATGATTCACGAAGCCATGATATTGGAACATTCCGGAAAAAAATTGGCGCTGTTAGAGTGGGCGGCGGCTAATAAATTGTTTATTTTTGCAGCATTGGGGGCAAATTTATTTTTCCCATGGGGAATTGCTGCAAGTGCAAGTTTAGCCGCGATTGGTATTGGACTAATTGTGCTGTTCGCAAAAATACTTGTTTTCTGTTTTATAATCGCTGTGATAGAGTCGAGCATGGCTAAGTTTAGATTTTTTCGGCTGCCTGATTTATTAGTTATCTCTTTTATTCTTAATGTAGTGGCGATAAGTCTTATCTCGTAATTATGGATATTTTAGCTTTACAACTTTTGTTGGGCATCGTTTTCTTGACTGTCGTTTTCTTGCATATTTCCAAGAAAGATTTTGGTGCTGTGATAGCATACAGTATTCAATCGCTCGCCATGGTAGCTATTTTGTTTTTTTCTTTTTTACAAACCCACGATATCTCGCTGTTGTATATTGTAGCCATGACCTTATTGGTTAAGGTGGTCTTAGCGCCAATATTTTTTGTCCGGTTGGTTAAAAAATATGCCCTTGTTTTTTCAGTTAGCACATATTTAAACACGCCGCTTACCTTAATAATTATTGCGGCTTTAACGGCTATCGCTCATTCACAAAAGCTTTTTTCGTTAACCAATATTGTTCCGGTTAACCATGCCATGCTGGCGTTGGCACTTTCAACCATATTATTAGCTCTATTCTTAATTGTTAATCGGCGAGGGGCACTGTCGCAAATTATCGGCATTTTATCGTTTGAAAATGGCATTGTAGCTTTCGGAATTTTTGCCGGTTTAGAGCAATCGTTTGGTTTACAAATGGGAATTATATTCAATATTTTATTGTGGTTGATTATTGCCACTGCATTTGTGTCGATGTTATACAAACATTTCGGATCATTGAATGTTACTTCAATGAAACAGTTAACGGATTAAAATTATGGAATTGCTATTTATCCTAGCCGCCTTCGTTGTTGCGGTACTAATAAGTCTTCTAATTAAGCATCGGGGCGTAATTGAGTTTACTGCAGTGGCCGCAACGCTGGTGGCGTTGGCTGGATCGATTAAAATTGCCTTAACGGTGGCCGCAACTGGGTCGTACTCGGTAGCACCATTTTTTACGGTTGATGCACTGGGCGCGATTGTGATGCTTATCATTGCTTTTATTGGATTTCCCACCATGATATATTCAGTCCAATATTTACGGCAAGAAACAGCAAAAAATATTATTGGGTTTACAAGGGTAAGACAATATTTTATTCTGTTGAATCTTTTTTTGGCTGCAATGTTGTTAGCGGTTGCCGCAAATAACCCGATTATTACTTGGATTTCCGTTGAAGCCACTACGCTTTCTACGGCCTTTCTAATTAGTTTTTATAATAAACCATCGGCTATGGAAGCCGCTTGGAAATACTTAATTATTAATTCTATTGGTTTATTACTTGGCTTTTTGGGGACATTACTATATTTTACTGCGATTGACCCCAGTGTTGATAACGGTTTAATTAGTTGGCAATCATTAATGGCAAATGCTGGATTGCTAAATCCGTTGATTGCTAAGATTGCTTTTATTTTTGTGCTTATTGGCTATGGCACGAAAGTTGGCTTTGCGCCTATGCACACCTGGTTGCCCGATGCTCATAGTAAAGCGCCAGCGCCAGTTAGCGCGCTTTTATCTGGGGTGTTATTAAACGTTGCTCTGCTAGTTGTTTTAAGATTTAAAGTGGTTACTGATGCGGTAATTGGCCAGTCGTTTTCACAAATCCTGCTAATTTTATTTGGCGTTGTTTCTATTTTAGTTGCCACGCTAATTATTATTACTCAGAAAAATTACAAACGATTATTAGCTTACTCAAGTATTGAAAACATGGGGATTATTGCGCTTGGTTTTGGTTTTGGTGGTTGGGGTATTTTTGCCGCGATTTTACACATGATCTATCATGCCCTTATAAAATCGACTTTATTTTTATCCGCCGGAACAATATTCTTAAAATACAGCTCAACGAAAATTTTTAAAGTAAGGGGAGTGTTAACCGCTTTGCCAATCTCTGGCATTATTTTCTTAGTTGGGTTTTTTGCCATTACTGGTGCGCCACCATTTGGGATATTTCTCACTAAGATATTTATTTTAACTGCCGGCATAAATACCAATTTAGTTGTTAGTATTGTAGCTATATTACTAATGGCGACTGTTTTTGTTGGTTTCTTTAAACATGCTACAGCAATGACCTTTGGTGAAAAGCCAGCGGAAATTAAAGCTGGTGAAATTAGTACCTGGCTAGTTGTGCCACCACTGGCGCTTATTTTGGCCGCTTTGTTTCTAAGTTTGTATGTGCCGCAGTTTTTACTCACCTTACTTAATGCCGCGGCGGCACGTTATTAATATGGCTATAAAAAACATTACCCAATACATACCTAAAGATGCTGCGCCAGAATTTTTTGATTCCGCTGCTGTGTTTGAAGTGTCAGCAACTAACATTCAAGAAATCGTTGCCGATTTGTATAACGATAAAAAATTGTCATTAAAAATGATTACGGCAACCGATGAAAGGCGAGAACATGGATGTTTTAAAGTCTGGTATATTTTTAGCGTGCCAGAAGACGGCGGTTATGTTATTCCGGTTATAAAAGTTACCACTCCAGAAGAGTTTCCTTCTGTGGCCATTATTATCCACCAGGCCTGGAATTATGAGCGTAAAATAAAAACATTTTTTGGTCTTACGCCAATTGGCCATCCCGACGCTCAGCCGCTTATTTTGCACGAAAATTGGCCAAAAAATGTTTACCCTTTAAGAAAAGATTTTGATTGGCAAGACCGGCCGAAAGAAGCAAAAGGTACTTATCAATTTCAGAAAGTAGCTGGAGAAGGAATATACGAAATACCAGTCGGACCGATTCACGCTGGAATTATTGAACCAGGTCATTTTCGATTTAGCGTAGCAGGCGAAGAAATTATCTTACTTGAACCACGCTTAGGATTCACTCACAAAGGTAGTGAAAAATTATTTGAAATACTAACGCTTAACGATCAAATACGTCTGTCAGAAAAAATTTCTGGTGATAGCTCGTTTAGCCATTCATTGGCTTTTTGCCAAGCGATAGAAAAATTAAGCGATAGTACGGTGCCAAAACGAGCGCGCTATTTGCGAGTTATTTATGCGGAACTGGAGCGTTTAGCTAATCATTTTGGAGATATTGGTGCGATTATGACAGATACGGGGTTTAATTTTGGTGGTGCTCAGGGCGCTCGATTGCGAGAAATGTTATTACAGATTAACGAACGCCTTACTGGTAGTCGTTTTTTGCGTGGGGTAAACACAGTTGGTGGTGTGACAAAAGACATTTTAACCGAAGAAAAAAATAAGCTGATTAATGAATTAGATGCTATCGTGAAAGATTTTTCGGAAGTTGTATCCATTGCAGAAAATAGTACCTCACTTTTAAATCGATTAAAGGGGACAGGGGTGCTTACACTTGAAGCCGCAGAAGCTCATGGTGTGGTGGGGGTAGCGGCTCGGGCAGTTGGTTTGGCGGTTGATACCCGGGCAGATTTTCCTTATGCCGCTTATGATGAGTTATCGTTTAAAATAGCGGCGACCGAATCAAGTGGCGATGTCTTTGCTCGATTTCAAGTTCGAATTAAAGAAGTTAAAATATCGATAGAAATTATTAAACAAGCATTGCATAAATTGCCAGCCGGAGACATTAATCTAGCTGACACGCCAGTTACATTAAAAAAGCACGCTTTAGCGGTCAGCGCCGTTGAAGGATGGCGGGGCGAGATAATATATTTTGTTATGACAGATGCAGCAGGGAACGTAACTCGAGTTGCACCCCGCGATCCGTCGTTTGTTAATTGGCCAGCTCTTGGTGGGGCGGGTGTTGGCAATGTAGTACCAGATTTCCCCTTAATCAATAAAAGCTTCAATCTATCGTATTCTGGAAACGATCTCTAACTTGTAGCGGTAAATAATAAAAAAAGAAAAACCCCCGCCTGAAGCGGGGGTTTTGTGTAATTTGTTGTTACTTTTGGTTGATGAATTGCTTGTATCGAGCGAGGTCGATATAGTAGCTGCGCCTTTTGTGGTTAGCCCAAGCCACATGACATAGTGGGATAATTTTTACCGGATCATTAGCACCGAAACTCTGACGCAAAAACTGTTTGGCGTTGACGATAGACTGAATAATGTCCATCACTCCCATACCGGCTAAATCGGCCGCGCCGCAGGGATAGTGGGTCCACAGTTCGATGACGCTCATGTTTTTTAGTTTTCGCGCATCAATAATGTCGTTAAGCAGCACTTCAGCCGAGTTGTGATGTTGGCCAAGAATGCTGTGAACGTCGAGGCGAAGTCCGCCACCATTCCAAGCCAATGGATGCAGTCGGTCAAGCTTAAGTAACTGCCGGTGATAGTCGAACAGTTTGGGGAACACGTCGCCATCGGAGCAGAGTACCATCAACTGTCCGTTGTCATGCCGACACCGTCCTGGTGCCACGTCTTTCAATACACCGTATTGATGGCGTAATTGTTGCAACAGAGCGAAATCAGCCGGAGATCCAAGTGTCATTTATACTCCTCCTATGATTAAAAGAACTAGACAAAGATAATATAGTTATAAATATCTGTCAATTTAGGTAATTATGCGTTAGCGTAAAAATATAGCTTTGTGGATAACTATCTTGACGTTCGGTGTTTGTTCGGTATAATGAGAATACGCAACCACCGAGGCGTCCAGCCCTTAAGGCCCACACTGTCCGCCTCGGTGGTTCGCCAAAAATTATGGGATTAACTAAAAAACAATACGAGGTACTCGAGTATATTCGAGACTATATTATCCGCCACCATTATTCACCAACTGTACGTGAATTAGCGGCGCATTTTAGTATTTCAGTTTCAACTGCCCATCAACATATCCAAGCGCTGGTTACCAAGGGTTTTATTGAATCAAATAGCAATGAGGCGCGGGGCATTGAATTACGCGAAGTTAATTCGCACGAGTTCGACATTGCCGAAGTAATCAATTTGCCCCTACTAGGTTTAATCGCTGCTGGTGAACCAATCGAAGCGGTGGCTAATCCGGAAACAATCGCCATTCCGGCTAATTTAGTAATCAATCGCAGTAATTCTTACGTACTCCAAGTAAAGGGGGTTAGCATGATCGAAGACGGCATTCTTGATGGCGACTATGTGGTAGTGGAGCGCAATCCCAGCCCAAACAACGGCGATACGGTCGTGGCATTACTCGACAATGCCTATGCCACCTTAAAAAAGTTTTATCGCGAAGTTGGGCGAATTCGCCTGCAGCCGGCGAATAAAGATTTGCAACCAATCTATGTTAAAGATCCGCTTATTCAAGGTATTGTTCGGGCGGTAATTCGTAATTACAAAATGGCTTAGTTAATTGAAACTGACGGTTGATAGTTCGGCCGTCTTTTTAATACTCTGCCCCCCCTAGTCCCTAGTCCCTAGTCCCTCGCCCGTGCTACAATACCCCTCGTATGGATAGCCGAGATATTACCCAAAACTTAAATAAAGAACAGCTGGCGGCGGTCACTCACGACCGCGGGCCGTTGTTGATTGTGGCCGGCGCCGGTACCGGTAAAACCACGGTGCTGACACAACGATTAGCTTGGTTAGTACTAGAGGGAAAGACTAAAGCCGACGAAATACTGGCGGTCACCTTTACCGACAAAGCTGCTGGTGAAATGGCTGAGCGGGTCGATCAGCTGCTACCGACTGGTTATACCGATTTGTGGGTGTCTACCTTTCATGCTTTGTGTGAAAAAATGTTGCAGCGGCACGGTTTAGATATTGGTTTACCGAATGACTTTTCGGTTTTAGATAGTACAGCGCAGTGGTTGCTTGTTCGTCAAAACCTCGATCGGTTTGAGCTCGATTACTACAAACCACTTGGTAGCCCGACTAAGTTTATTCACGCGCTACTCGATCATTTTTCGCGTGCTAAAGACGAAGGTATTTGGCCAAAAGATTATGCCGAATTGGTAAATAAAAAAACTGCCGCCGTTAAACGTAAAAAAAATACCGATGAAGAAGAAGGGCAAGAACTGCAACGATTACAAGAAGTTGCTCGAGCTTATCAGGTATATCAAGATTTGCTGTTAGAAAATAACGTGCTTGATTTTGGCGACTTAATCAATTACACGCTCAAACTATTGCAAGACCGTCCGGCGATTCGAAAAAAATATCAGGAGCAATTCAAATACGTTTTGGTTGACGAATTTCAAGACACCAACTGGGCTCAGTATCAATTGGTGCGCTTGTTTGCCGAACCGCATAATAATTTAACCGTGGTGGGTGATGACGACCAAGCTATCTATCGTTTCCGTGGCGCTTCGGTGAGTAACATTTTAGAGTTCCGGCGGGATTATCCAACTGCTAAACAAATTGTTTTAACACAAAACTATCGGTCGTGCCAAAACATTTTAGACGCGGCTTATAATTTTATTCAGCATAACAATCCGTATCGGCTCGAGTATAAAATGCAATCGGCGCCAACGGTGGCCAGCCAAGCCAAGCGGCAAAAGGTGACCGAGCAGGCCTTAGCACCAATTAGTAAGCGGCTCGCTGCCGCCCGAACCGACAAAGGCGTGTTCGAACACTTGTCGTTTGCTACCGGGGCCCAGGAAGTCAGCGGGGTGCTACAGGCGATAGTTGATCGCAAAGCGGCCGACAAAACCCTCCAGTGGTCAGATTTTGCCATTCTGGTGCGGGCCAATAGCCATGCTAAACCGTTTACCGTGGCTTTGGGTAAAGCTGGCATTCCTTTTACATTTTTTGCGCTGCGTGGGTTATACGCCAAAGAGCCGATATTAGACGTAGCATCGTACTTTAAATTGCTCGATAATTACCACGAAAGCCCGGCATTGTGGCGAGTGTTGAATATACCAACCATGGGAATACCCGAGCGAGACCTGATTGAGCTAACCCACCAAGAACGGTCGCGCAGTCGGTCACTTTATGAAAGTATTGAACACGCGGCAGTTGATTCTAGGTTGAGCCAAAAGACACTAGAGCGACTAAACTGGTTGTTGTCACTATTAGCTAAACATACCAAGTTGGCGGTCGAAAAAACCGTTAGTGAACTGTTTGTAATTGCTTGGACCGATTTAGGTATCTTTAATTATTATAAAGATCGCGAAGAAGAACTTAGTCGTGAAGCACTGGGCTATTTGCGCCAATGGTATGGCAAGTTAAAACAATTCGAAGAATCGACCGATGAGCCAACACTTAAACAATTTATGGCGCGGTTGAATTTAGAACTGGAAGCGGGCGACGAAGGCAGTTTGGAGTTCGATCTAGAAAGCGGCCCCGATACCGTGCGGGTAATGACCGTGCATGCCGCTAAGGGCTTAGAGTTTGCGCACGTGTTCGTAGTTAATTTAGTGCAGCAACGTTTTCCTACCTCAGAGCGAGGTGAGGCCATTAGTTTGCCGAACGAATTGATCCACGAAGTTCTGCCGGAAGGAGATATTCACACCCAAGAAGAACGGCGCTTGTTTTATGTCGCCATGACACGTGCTAAACGCGGGTTGTATTTAACCGCCGCCAAAGATTATGGTGGGTCGCGACAAAAAAAGCCGTCACGATTTTTAGACGAGCTTGGGTTGTTGACTGATAATGTATCATCGGCTGAGCAAACCGATCCGCTTAAGGTTACGCCAACAATAGCTCGAAAATCATCGCCGTTACCATTACCAAAAAAGTTTGCTTTCTCGCAGCTGTCGTCTTATGCCAAGTGCCCGTTGCAGTATAAGTACGCCTATGTGTTAAAAATACCAACCTTTGGCAAATCGTCGCTAAGTTTTGGCAGCACCATGCACAATACGCTGCAAAAGTTTTTCGAGCTGTTTACGCCAACCGATGGTCGCCAAGCTAATTTGTTTTCTAGTGCGACCGAACTGCCACCATTGTCTAGACTACTCGAACTGTATAAACAACAATGGATTGATGCTTGGTATAAAAATAAGACCGAACAGAAAGATTTTTACGCCAAGGGAGAACAGATTCTCACTCAGTATCACGCAACGTTGTCTAAAAACATGCCACAGTCGATCATGCTAGAGCGACCGTTCACTTTAAAGGTTGGTAAACAAAGTATTGCCGGACGAATCGATCGGATTGATCGATTGGCTGATGGTGGAATTGAAATTATCGATTATAAAACTGGTCAAGCGAAAGAAAAAGTAGTCGACGACGACAAAGATCAATTATTAATTTATCAGTTAGCGGCTGAACAAACGCTCAACTTAGTACCAACTAAATTGACGTATTATTATCTTAACGATGATCGGGCGGTCTCGTTCTTGGGTACCGAAAAAGATAAAGAAAAGATCGAAGAAAAAATCCTAACCACGATAGAACAAATCAAAACTGGTGATTTTTCACCAACACCGGGCTGGGCCTGTCGCTATTGCGATTATCGGGATATCTGTCAGTATCGAGATGGTAATGGTTAAATAAAAAAAGAAGAAGACGAATGTGTTTTACCAGGTTGAGTCAGGGGATGACTTCAGACCTGCACATTCGTCTGCGTGTGTGGGGTTTGCGGCCCCGGTGGGCTCTTGAGGGATTGTGTTAACCTAGAACAGGTCAACGGAAGATGTTGTCAGTATAGCATAGGCTTATATAATTGTCAAATATGCAATCAATAAAAGATTTATTACCAAAGGCGGTAAAGCAGGCTGGGATTTCCCGGCAAATTGAGGCAGTACAGGTGGTCCAAACCGCTAATGAGGTTATTGCTGAACTAATTGGACCGGGCGCTATCCAGCGAGCCCAGGCCATTTATTTTAAAGACAAAACCATTACTATTGCCTGTTTGTCGTCGATTCTGTCACAGGAGCTACAATTGGCTCAACCACAGATTATCGACCGAATTAACCAACGATTTGACCAATCGATCGTTGCCAAACTGCGTTTTTTTATGTGAAGCAGTGAAAAAATAGGCTAAAACTTGTACAACTGACCTTGTGGATACGGGGTCTTTTTGCTACCATACACTCGTTATTTTATATCCTATGTCACTAAAAAAATACCTAGCCAGCATGAGTGTATTCGCCATAATTTGTTGGTTGCTTTGGGGTATGATTGTAGCGAGCACCGACCCGTTCGCCGCTGGAGTATTAGCACTGGTATTTTTTTACCTGACGTTATTTTGCGCTGTCACCAGTACGGCTTGTGTGGTGGGAGTAGTATTGCGTCGATTAGTAATTCGTAATGGCGAAGCAACACACCAAGTAAAGACAGCCTTACGACAAGCGATACTGTTCGCGGTGTTAATGGTGAGTGCTTTATTTTTACTTTCTCAAGATCTGTTTCAATGGACCAACGCCGTGTTGGTAATTGGCATTGTGGCAGTGATAGAGTTTATTAGTCAGTCGGGATCGCGAACGAATCGGCCAGATAGTTCCGAAGTTCACGTATCCGATCAATATTAATCTATGCGACAATCTCAACTTTTTTGTCAGACGCGAAAAGAGACGCCAAAAGAAGAACAATCGATTAATGCCAAATTGCTCATTCGAGCCGGCTTGGTCGATAAAGTTATGGCTGGGGTTTATACCCTGTTACCATTAGGTTTGCGTGTGGTGCGAAAAATCGAAGCAGTGGTGCGAGAAGAAATGAACGCTATTGGCGGCCAGGAATTGCTAATGCCAGCGTTACAACCGCGTACCAACTGGGAACAAACCGGCCGGTGGGATACTCTCGACGTGCTGTATAAATTGCCCGATGACGATGTCGCTTTTGGCCCAACGCACGAAGAAATTGTAGCGCCGTTGGCTAAGCAGTTTATCCATTCGTACAAAGATCTACCGAAAGCGGTTTACCAAATCCAAACTAAGTTCCGTAACGAACCGCGAGCAAAGTCTGGCTTGCTGCGTGGCCGAGAGTTTGTAATGAAAGATTTGTATTCGTTTCATCGCACCGAAGCCGATCTGGATGCTTACTATGAAAAAGTGGCCGACGCTTATCGACGAGTGTTCGATCGCCTAGGAATTGGCGAACAAACTTATTTTACCTACGCTGCCGGCGGTACTTTCAGTAAATATTCACACGAGTTTCAAACACTCACCGCAGCTGGTGAAGACACGGTTTATATTCATCCGCAACAACTCTTGGCGATTAACCAAGAAATTAAAGCCGAAGTAAGCCAAATTCCAGAACTGGCCGAAGAAGAATTAATAGAAAAGACAGCCTGCGAAGTGGGTAATATCTTTAAACTTAAAACAAAGTTTTCCGATCCGTTTAAAGTTACTTATGCCGACGAACAAGGTAAAGAGCAACCGGTGATTATGGGCTGTTATGGCATTGGCATTACTCGTTTGATGGGCGTGCTGGTGGAATTGTTTCATGACGACAAAGGTATTTGTTGGCCCAAGGTAGTAGCGCCATACGCGGTTCACTTGCTTAGTTTGGCAGGTGAGAACTCGAGCGTGGCTAAACAGGCTGATGCGGTTTACCAGGCACTGCAGCAAGCTGGCGTGGAAGTGTTATACGACGATCGTGCCGATGCTTCGGCCGGGGAAAAGTTTGCCAGTAGTGATTTAATCGGTTTACCGGTTCGTTTAGTGGTTTCGGCTAAAACTGGCGAGCAAGTTGAATACAAAGAACGAACTAAAACCGAAGCAGTATTACTGTCTGTCGCCGAAGTAATTAGCCGCTTAGCTGCGGTGTAACCTATGTTTCTTGTTGACCGCATCTTAGGATATTTTTCGAAAGATCTTGGCATTGACCTGGGAACGGCCAATACGTTGGTGTATGTAAAAGGTAAGGGAATTGTAATTAACGAACCATCTGTAGTGGCAATTAATACGCGTACTGATCAGATTATTGCCGTTGGTACCGATGCACAAAAAATGATCGGCAAAGCGCCACCGCATATTGTGGTAACTCGGCCATTGGTAAACGGGGTTATTTCCGACTTTGAAGTGACCGAAAAAATGTTGAAGTATTTTATCGATCGAGTACACGCCGAAAGTTTTTCGTTATTGCCCCGACCACGGGTGGTGGTAGGTGTGCCGTTAGACATTACCGAAGTTGAACGTAAGGCAGCCGAAGACGCGGCGCTCTCAGCCGGTGCTCGACAGGTTTTCTTAGCCGAAGAATCAATGGCCGCGGCAATTGGGGCACGCATGCCGGTACAAGAAGCGATTGGGAACTTAGTAGTTGATATCGGTGGCGGCACTACTGAAATTGCCGTAATCTCGCTCGGTGGAATTGTTACCTCTAAAGTTATAACCATTGCCGGTGATGCCATGAACAAAAACATTGTTCAGTACGCCCGGGAAAACTTTAACCTGCTGTTAGGCGAGCCGGTCGCCGAAGAAATAAAGAAACGGATCGGTTCGGCCGAGAAATTAAAAGAGCCGCTGCATATGGAAATGCGCGGTCGTGATTTAGTGTCTGGTTTACCGAAAGAAATAATGGTTACCGATGGTCATATTCGTGAAGCGTTGGCTAAATCGGTCAAAACCATTATTGAAACTATTAAAACCACGCTCGAAGTAACGCCGCCGGATCTGGTTGCCGATATTTATGAACGCGGCATGGTGTTAACTGGTGGTGGCGCGTTGTTAAAAGGGCTTGATAATGTTATTGCTCATGCCACGCAGATTCCGGTGCGGGTGGCCGATGATCCGCTTACATGTGTGGCGCGTGGCACTGGCATGATCTTAGAAGATTTGGAACATTTACGCGATCTACTGATCCCGCTGACAACGGAAGGAGTGGATTAATTAGTCTCGACGTAATTTATGTACTCCGTTGGTCATAAACGCGGCAATCTTGGCTGGTGGATTGTCGCATTTATAATTTTAGCGATAATTGGTTTAAGTGGCGGCGGTAAATGGCCGTTGGCTTTGTTTCGAACCATAACAGCGCCAGCGCAAGGTTTATTGGCGCAAGCTGGGGCCGCGGTAGAAGACTATAAAAGCCGGCGAGAATTAGCGGCGGAAAATGCCTGGTTACGCCAGCAATTAACCGAAAAATTAGTTGATGCGGCTCAGATAAACAGTTTGGAGGTGGAAAATCAATTACTGCACGAAGAATTGAATTTTTTGGAACCGGCACCGTATCAGTTTGTAACGGCGCGGGTGATTGCTGGGTCGGGCCAATCGGGCGTATCAGTAGTAACAATTAATCGTGGAGCAACTAGCGGAATTGAAATTGGTCAGCCGGTGATCACCGGCGAAGGTATTTTAGTCGGGCGGGTTGCTACCGTTGAACAAGCGGCCGCTACGATATTACTGCTGAGCGATAGTCGTAGTGCCGTGGCAGCCACTATTCAAAATCGCGACCGCACTATTGGTATTGTGCAGGGAGCTCATGGTATTAGCGTTCAGCTAGATATGATCCCGCAAGATGAGCCGGTAAATAGCGGCGATATGGTGGTAACCGCCGGCGGGCAAGAACATATTCCGGGCGGTTTACTGATTGGGGCGGTTGATACAGTTGATACCCACGCCAGTGAGCTATTTGCACGAGCATTTTTGTTTCCGATGGTTGATTATCGAACCTTAACGGTGGTAACAGTTTTGGTTGACAAGACTTCTTTATGACCCAAGCTCGGCTTGTTCATTTTGGCTTAATGGCAGTTGCCATGTTGGCGGTAGTAATTATTCAAGTAAGCTTTGTGACTTTGTTACCACTGCCGTGGCGCTGGGTGCAATTGCCACTAGTAGCAATGTGGTTTGTAGTTTTGATTATCGATTACCCGCTTGGGTTATGGGCAACCGCTGTTGGTGGCGCATTATGGGAACTATATTCGCCATTGCCTTGGGGAGGGCTGGTGCTGCCATTAATACTGATAATGGTGTTGGCTAATATGCTGTTTAAAGCGATTTTTACTAATCGGTCATTATTCTCACTAATAGTGTTAGCAACTGGCGGCACACTAATTTGGTACGGTATTAATGGTTTTTGGAATCTGATACTTTTTTGGTTAGGGCAAACCACGTTGGCGGCGCCGTTGGATTGGCCGTGGCTACAAGAACATACTGGGCGGACTGTTGCTACCGTGTTGGTGTTGGCCGGAGTATTTATATTAATGCGACTGTTTACTAAACGCGGCCAATCGGTGTTTTTAATTGGTGGCCGCCGCTAATGCTATGCGACGCGATCCATTTCCTATCCATGATCTCGGCAACCCCGACGCATCGATTGGTCGGCAGTATCGAACCGCTTGGGTAGAGGAAAGCTTTGATGCTCCAACTATTACCGGCGCCGGTGAGGTTACTACTGGCGGGTCTTTTCTCGGTTTAGCGGTAAGTAGTAATAGGCAGCGGCTGGTGCTTTTTATAATGATTGCGATAGTAGGGCTGTTACTAGGGCGTTGTTTTTATTTGCAAGTAGCGCGAGGAACATATTACCAAAATCTAGCTGAGGGGAACCGTATTCGTATTTTGCCATTAATCGCGCCGCGCGGAGTATTTTTTGACCGCAGCCAAAGACAACTGGTAAAAAATGTGCCTAGTTATGACCTATTGGTTACAATAGCCGACTTACCAACCGATACTGAACAGCAAGAGCAAATTTTTCAACGGGTGAGTGGGGTGGTTAAAATACCGCTAGCAGAAATTAAACAGCGCTTGATTGAGCAGAAAGGGTATCGTTACCAACCAATTCTAATCGCCTCTAACTTAAATTACGAACAAATTATCACCTTGCGGTTAATGACCGATCTGCCGGGAGTTAACTTGGTAGAAGGAGCTCGCCGGCAGTATCTCTTAGCTAATGAACAAAGCGTGGTGCAATCGTTATCGCATGTGCTGGGTTATACCGGCCAACTAACTCGCGAGGAGTACGAGGATCGCAAAGATTCCGGATACTTTTTAAGCGATCTAATCGGAAAAACCGGCTTGGAAAAACAGTACGAAACCCAACTGAAAGGAATTAACGGCGGTAAACAAATTGAAGTTGACGCCCTAGGGCGAGAGTTAAAAATTATCACCGAACAAGCTCCGCAGGCCGGGGCTGATTTAACTTTAGGGATCGATTTGGAACTGCAACAAATTGCTGAAACGTCATTACGAGAGGTACTGCAAGAGTTTGGCAAAAAGAAAGGCGCGGTGGTGGCGCTCGATCCGCGCGATGGCAGTGTGCGAGCCTTGGTGTCGTTGCCAAGTTTTGACAGCAATCAATTTACTCAAGGCATTAGTATAGTTGAATATCAAAAGTTGATTGACGACCCCAACCGGCCGCTTTTTCCACGAGCCATTGCCGGTGTCTATCCGTCGGGGTCAACCATTAAACCGGTGATGATAGTGGCGGCCTTAGCCGAAAAAGTAATTACCACTCAAACTAGTTTTGTTTCAACGGGCGGTTTACGAGTTGGCCAATGGTTTTTCCCCGATTGGAAAGCCGGCGGTCATGGCGTTACTAATATGTACAAAGCAATCGCCGAGTCGGTTAATACTTTTTTCTATGCCATCGGCGGCGGCATTGCCGCTGGCGGTAATCCGGCCAATGGTTACGACTTTGCCGGGCTGGGACCATACCGAATTAGCGATTGGTTGCAACGGTTCGGTTTGGGCAGTTTAACCGGCATCGATTTGCCGGGCGAAGAAAAGGGTTTTGTGCCAACGGTCGAATGGAAAAATGCCACTACCGGTGAACTTTGGTATATTGGTGACACCTACAATCTCTCGATTGGTCAGGGTAATTTGCAAGTGACGCCGTTACAAGTGGCTAACTGGACCGCCACAGTGGCTAATGGTGGTACGCTGTATCAACCACGATTGGTGACACGCATTGGTGATCGCGATATTGCACCGGTGGCAATCCGGTCTAATTTATCCGATCCAAACGATATTGCCGAAGTACGCCGAGGCATGCGCCAGACAGTGCTGGCCGGTTCAGCGCAGTCGTTTGCCAGTTTGCCGATTGAAATAGCAGCTAAAACTGGTACGGCACAGTGGAGTTCGCAAAAACCGCCACACGCTTGGTTTGCTAGCTTTGCGCCGGCTACCGATCCGCGTTTGGTCGTGGTAGTATTAATAGAAGAAGGAGAAGAGGGGAGCCGCACCGCCGCCGCGGTGGCTCGCCGTATTTATCAACAATATGCCAACAAACTTTAAAGCTTGGTTTGCCGCCGGAATTATTATTATCATGGCGGTATCGTTTTTCATACTCTTTGTCTACCAAAGATTTATGTTCACTACTGATGATTTTCATACCGCCAAGTTAGCCGGTGTTCCGCTGGAGCTGGCTGTTATGCGTACCGTACCAGATATGGCCAAAGGGCTGTCTGGCCAACTATCTATGCCGGCTAATCATGCGATGCTCTTTACTTACCACGATAAAGATCAGCGGCACTTTTGGATGAACGGTATGCTTTTCCCACTCGATTTAGTTTGGCTTAGCGATGGCGTAGTGGTGGGGATAAGCGAGCAGGTGCCGATACCGGTAGTTGGGGGCGATATTCCACGAATGACGTCGCCAGAGGGCGTAAACCAGGTCTTGGAGCTAAATGCCGGTTTTGTGGCTAAATACGGGGTTAAGATAGGCGATAAGCTGGATTATCGGTACAAATTGACAAACTAGGCCCGAACGGCTATACTAAAGCCACAATTTTTTCTCTATATTTATCTATGAAACTTGCTGTAGTAAAAACGGGCGGAAAACAATACGTGGTCCAACCAGGCGATACTATCCGCGTGGAAAAACTAGTTGGTGAAGACGGCGCCACTGTAGCTTTTGACGAAGTACTTTTAGTTGGTGATGACAGCGCCGTGACTGTTGGTACACCGGTGGTTAAAACGGCTAAAGTGACCGCTACCATTATTAAACAAGGCCGGGCCGATAAAATCATGGTGGTAAAGTATAAGAACAAGACTCGCTACCGCCGCAAGGTTGGCCATCGCCAATCATTTACCGAAGTAAAAGTTGAATCCATTGCTTAAACTAAAAAGACCTCGGGTAATTCCGAGGTCTTTTGTTTTACAACTCCTTCCTACCTTCCAGCGCACTAGTCAGTGTCACCTCATCGGCGTAGATTAGGTCGCTGCCCATTGGCAGGCCGCGAGCTAGGCGGCTCACTTTTACACCGAGTGGCTTTAGAACTTTCAACAAAGTTAGCATGGTGGCCTCACCCTCAACGTCGGGATTAAAAGCTAAAATGACTTCTTGAACGCTGTCGCGCTGCACTCGATCGGTTAGTTTTTTTAATAAAGTAGAATCCGGCTCGGTGAGCGGATCAATCGTGCTACCAAGTACATGATACCGCCCGGTATAACTGCCGGTGTTTTCCATAGCCGCCAAATCGGTAGTAGAAGTAACCACACAGAGTAGCTGAGCATTGCGGCTAGTATTAGAACAGATGTAGCACGGCGATTTTTCGGAGTAGGTGCCGCACTGTTCGCAAGTGGTCGCTTTTTGATCTAACTCGCCCAAAGCCCGTTGTAGTTCGCTTAAGAGGGAGCGTTTGCGTAATAGGGCAAACACAAACCGTTCCGCCGTTTTGGGGCCAATGGTTGGCAGCTGGGAGAACAGATCGATCAGCCGCTGCATGCTGGGCGGAAACTTCGCCATAACAATGTTTATTCGGTCAGGCCGGGTAAGCCACCCATGCTCTGGATTTTTTGTGCCATAATCCGCTTAACCTTTTCATTGGCATCATTAAAAACATCAGGCAGAACTTTTTCCAGATCAGCCGGTGACATATCACCGGGTAATTTGAGCGCGGTGACTTTTTGGTTACCATCGAGGGTTAAGCTTACGCCGCGTTTTTCGATCGTGACTGATTCTCCGGCCAGGGTTTGTTGTAAGGTCTTAGCCTGGCTGCGGAGTTGTTGAATCTGCTTGAGCTTACTGAACATGGTCATAAACAAGTGATAATGAGAATTATTATGCTGGTGGCAACATTTCACCGCCGCCGTATTGTTTATCTAAGTTACGGAAACTGGTGCGTGTTTGGTCAAAGTATACTTCAATTTGACCAACCGGGCCATTGCGGTGTTTGGCGATATGAATCTCGGCAGTGTTTTTTTCTTCTTCCGAAACATTAAAGCGAGTCTTGTCCATGGCTTTGCGGTAAATAAACATTACCACGTCGGCATCTTGTTCAATCGAACCAGATTCGCGCAAGTCGGCCAATTTAGGAATAGCGGGGGAACGGGTTTCCACCGAGCGGTTTAACTGTGATAGGGCTAACACCGGAACATTGAGTTCACGAGCGATACCTTTGAGAGCACGGGATATTTCCGATACTTCTTGGACCCGGTTTTCGATCCCACGGCGGCCCTCCATTAGCTGCAAGTAGTCGATAATCACCATGCCCAAACCGTGCTCCATTTGTAAGCGCCGCGCTTTGGTGCGGATTTCCATTACGTTGGTCATAGCGGTGTCGTCAATAAAAATCGGTGCTTCGGCTAACACACCCATGGCGTGGCCAATCCGAGTAAAGTCGTCGTTTTCACCGCGGTCGGACAATCGACCGGTGCGCATTTTCCACAAATCAACGCCGGCTTGCGCACACAGCAAGCGGTCCACCAATTGCTCTTTGCTCATTTCTAGCGAGAACAAGCCAACCGGTACTTTTTCCACCACGGCAATATGGCGAGCAAAGTCTAACGCCAGCGAAGTTTTACCAACCGACGGCCGGGCGGCTAAAATTACCAAGTCGGACTTTTGAAAGCCGGCGAGCAAGTTATCGAGCGCGGTTAAGCCGGTGGGAATGCCACGTAGCTTGCCCTTATTTTGATGCAGTTCGTCAATTCGTTCAAAAGCGTCGGACAGTACGCTTTTAATGGGCGTAAAGTTTTGCCGCATCGATTGCTGCGAAATGGAAAATAATTTTTGTTCGGCACTGTCGAGCGTTAAGCTAACGTCGTCATCTTCAGCAAAACCTAGTTCGGCAATTTCACCGGCCGCCGAAATGAGCCGGCGCAGGGTAGCTTTTTTGGTAACGATGTGAGCGTAAGTAACCACATGACCGGCCGTGGGTACTACGCCGGCGAGAGTAATTAAGTAGCTGCGGCCACCGACTCGTTCGAGCTGTCCTAATTCTTCCAAACGATTACCGAGTGACAGCAAGTCGATTGGTTCGTTACGCTCCAATAAATGAAGCATGGCATCTAAAATCAACCGATGCGCTTCTTTGTAGAAATCGCTCGGATGGATAATGTCGGCCACTTTAATGATCGCTTCTTTATCGATTAAGAGCGACCCCAAGAGTGACTGTTCAACTTCAAGATTTTGCGGCGGGATGCGCGCGTGGTTTTCCGACATGGCCGTGAAAATGTCAGCTTTAAGAGTGAACTCATTGTACTCTAGTTATCCACCCCGGCCAAGGCCGTTTTGTGCCCACTTTGTCCACGTTTTTCAGCATAAACTTGACATTTCTGCAGGATATGCTATAATGCAATAATTAGTTCTTTTAACCCAACAAAACCGGAGGTGAGCCGTGAAGCTTCCGTATCGTACTTTCTATATTTACGAGTGCGACGGGCGTGGACGCCCGGTCACCCTGTTGGCCGAACGCTCGTCCCGTACTTCGGCAGAAGCGGTTAGCCGCTATCTGTACATCGTTCGTGCCGCCAACGCGGTCGCCGATTACCTTCGGTTAAAAGGCAACTTGGTTGCCCTAACCACGAAAATCGGACGGACCGAGTCCGTGCAGCCGCCGGTAATGGCGGCCAAAAACACGGTCGTCGCCAAGTCGGCGACGGAACAACTCGATCTTTTCTAGGTCAAACATAAAACCCCCTTCGCTTCAGCGGAGGGGGTGATTCTTTTTTCTGACCACTACCCACTGTCCACTCCGTTAATATTCAAACTCCGGGTACAACGGATATTTAGCCGTCAATTCTGCCACTTTAGCTTTTACTTCGGTCATTGCTGTCTCATCGTGCGGCGCTCGGAGGATTTTGATAATAAGCTGCGCGATTTGCTTCATGTCGTCTTGGTTAAAGCCACGGGTGGTTAATGCCGGGGTGCCAATGCGTAAGCCAGACGGATCCCACGGTTTGCGTGGATCGTTTGGAATGGCGTTTTTGTTGGTGTGAATGTTAACCATTTCTAATGCGCTTTCGGCTTCTTTGCCGGATAAATTGACGCAAGTTAGATCGATCAAAATCAAGTGATTATCGGTGCCGCCAGTCACTAAAGTAATACCGCCAGCCAGCAATTCTTCGGCGAGGGTTTTAGCATTGGCGATAACTCGACTTTGATATTCGGCGAACGATGGTTGTAACGCTTCGCCAAAAGCAATCGCTTTAGCGGCGATAATATGTTCGAGTGGGCCGCCTTGGCTGCCGGGGAACACAGCCGAGTCGATTTTTTGGGCTAGATTCTTTTTGCCGTCGGGGTCAAGTCGGTCGGCGATTTTACAGAGAATGACCGCGCCGCGTGGCCCGCGCAAAGTCTTGTGGGTTGTAGTCGTCACCACATCGCAATATGGAATTGGATCTGGGTGCAGTTTGGCGGCAATCAATCCGGCGATATGAGCTACATCGGCCATTAAATAAGCGTCAACTTCATCGGCAATCGTTCGAAAAGCGGCAAAGTCAATTGTTCTTGGATAAGCCGAAGCACCGCACAAAATCATTTTTGGCTTATGTTCATGGGCTAATTGGCGAACGGCGTCGTAATCGATATGGCCATCAGCGGTCGTACCGTAAGCAACCGGATGGTAAACAATGCCGGAAAAGTTAACCGAGCTACCATGGGTTAAATGACCGCCTTGGTCTAAACTCATGCCGAGGTAAGTGTCGCCCGGCTTCATTAAGGCTAAGTAAGCGGCGACATTAGCCGATGAACCAGAGTGAGGTTGAACATTGGCATGTTCGGCGCCGAACAACTGTTTAATGCGGTCAATCGCCAATTGTTCCACTTGGTCGATATACTGGTTACCGGCGTAATAGCGCTTGCCGGGTAAGCCTTCTGAATACTTGTTAGTCAAAACACAACTAGCGGCTTCTAACACCGCCGGCGAAACAAAGTTTTCCGAGGCAATCATTTCCAAGCCGTCACGTTGTCGCTTCAACTCCGCTTGCATAGAAGCGTAGACAGTCGGATCGGCCTGGGCGAGAAAACGAAACCAAGAAAGCATAAAAGCGAAATAAGCGAGTAACTGTCTAATTGTACGGCAAGCCGAGTCTATCCGTCAAAAAAGAAAACCCCTCCGTTTTGCAACAGAGGGGTGGATGCGGAGCAGACCGACGATCTTTTTTTGGTCTTGGGGTAGAGACCTTGGGAAAAGAAGGGGGTATTGGGGAAGGGGGTCTTCTTAAAAAATCGTCGATCTAGGCAGTTTAGTGTCGATGCCTACGACTGCGGCGGGCAGCCTTCGCTGCAATGAGCGACGGCACGCAGTGTCCATCGTTTCATGGCTTAAACCTCCAGTAGAGAATAAAGAACGGCCAAACGTTGACATCGTGGGTATGAATATACAGCTTAGGTAGACCGCTGTCAAGCCATGTGGATAGCGGCCCACGTTCACCTCCGGTGCCAGACGCGGTATAATGGTAGTACTATGACTATTACCAACCTCACTTCGTATCGGCGCGTATATTTTTTAGGTATTAAAGGGGCTGGCATGACCGGCTTGGCGCAGATTTTTAAGCGTTTAGGCAAGAGCGTTTCCGGCAGCGACGTAACGGATCAATTTTTTACCGACGAAGTTTTAAAGGCCGAACATATTCACGTACTGCCGTTTTCGACCAAAAACATTTCTAAAAAAATCGACTTACTGATTTATTCAACCGCCTATAACCAAAAAAATAGCGTCGAATTCAGAGCAGCTAAAGCGGCTAAGATTCCAATGATAAGTTATCCGCAGGCGTTAGGTCTGCTACTTAATAATAAGACCGGTGTGGCTGTCTGCGGGACGCATGGTAAAACCACTACTACCGCTATGTTGGGTTATGTCTTGCAAGAGCTGGGGCAAGACCCGACCGTTGTAGTTGGCTCGACCATTAAACAACTGGGTGGCAATGCCAGATTTGGCAAAAGCGATGTGGTGGTAATTGAAGCCGATGAATATCAAAATAAGCTGCGCTACTACCACCCGAAAATAGTAATCTTAACGTCAGCCGATTTTGATCATCCAGACTATTTTGCCGACCAAGCCGCCTACAGTCATGTCTTTAAGCAGTTCGTAAAAAAGATTCCCAAAGACGGATTATTGATTGCCTTTACCGACGATCCGCAAGTGCGGGAGATTATAAAATCGGCGCGATGTCGAGTGATTGGTTATGGGCAAAAAACACTCCTGCCGGTCAAACTGCAGATTCCGGGCGAACATAATGTTTGGAACGCTACGGCGGTGTTATTAGCCGTAAAAGAGCTTGGTTTGCCGGCTGCTAGGGCAACAGCCATATTACGGCGGTTCCGGGGCGCTAAACGCCGTTTTGAGCTCCTGGGGACAGCTCGCGGGGTAAGGGTATACGACGATTACGCCCATCACCCGGTTGAAATATCCAAGCTTCTTCAAGGAGCCAGGGTTAAATTTGGTACCCGAAAAATCTGGGCTGTATTTCAATCGCACAGCTACAGTCGTACTAAAGCTTTACTGCAAGACTTCGGTACGGCGTTTACTAACGCGGATGACGTAACTGTTCTAGATGTGTTCAGTTCGGCGCGAGAAAAGGCTAAAACGGTGGGGGCGGAAGACCTAGTTCGGGCGATAAATCAGCACTCGCCCAAAGCCGCTTACCGTGGTACGATAGAACAGGTGGCCGCCTGGTTAGTAACGGTCGTTCATAAGGGTGATGTAGTGATAACAATTGGCGCCGGTGAGAACTGGCGCGTTGGCACTCAATTACTAAAAAACTTGCGTCATTAATATGTTTTATCCCGAACAAAAGTTTGGTTTGCCAGTGGTAGCCGAAGAGCCAAAAGATAAACCAAACACCGACGAATCGCCCGAAGAAGAAGTAGACGACACCAACGAACCATACTCAGAATGGGACGACGATTCTCCTCATAGCGAAAAAATGAGCAAGGGTTTGCAAGGCAAGAAGAACCAAATGAAAGGCGGGGCCGGTAAAGGGCCGAAACATTTTCCGAGCGGCTTTGATTTATTCAAAAAGAAATAACAATCCGCATGGCTCGACCGCAGATAATTAAAGAGCAAGTGCCGTTGGCACCATTAACCACTTTTAAAATTGGCGGTGCCGCGCGCTTTTTTTGTGCCGCTAAACATCCGGACGACATAGTGACGGCTTACGACTGGGCTCGGGCCGAAGATATACCAGTTTTTGTACTGGGTGAGGGGAGTAACATTTTGGTGTCCGACGAAGGCTTTGCCGGTTTGGTACTAAAAAACGAAGATGTTACTTTTCATCTAGACGGCGCCGAAGTAATTTCCGGGGCCGGAGTGCATTTAGGGTATTTAGTTGAGCAATGTGCCGAAAGTGGTTTGCAGGGTGCCCAGTATCTAGTTGGTATTCCGGGCACGGTGGGCGGTGCTGTGCGCGGCAATGCCGGTGCTTGGGGCCACGATATTAGCGAACTAATAACCAGCGTCGATATTTTTGACGGCCAGCAACGACGGATGCTACCGGTAGCGCAATGCAAGTTTTCTTACCGTGAAAGCGTAATAAAGCATCAACCCTATACCATTTTGGCCGCTCATTTGCATTTAACTAAAGGCATTAAAACCGAAGTACAAGCCGCTATGCGTGATTACATGACCCAGCGAGCGGCGCGGCACCCAATTGAACCATCGGCCGGTTCGGTCTTTAAAAACATTATTACAAGCGAGCTGGCAGACCCAGAACGGGTACAACATGAGCTTGGCGTAACCGCGGCCGAATACGAAGAATTAACTAAACACGGCAAGTTGGCGGCGGGCGCGATTATTGACCGCTTTAATTTACGCGGTAAAAAAATTGGTGGCGCACAAATATCGCCACGGCATGGCAATATTATTATTAATGCCGGTGGTGCCACGGCGAAAGACGTACTAGAATTGATTAATTTAATAAAGGAGCAAGTGCGCGAGCGGATGAATATCCAACTCCAAGAAGAAATTGAATTCGTGGGCTTTAATTCTTAACACACAACCATATGGCACTGGTGCCACAAATTAAAGCGACCGGTATCGAAATAACCGACTCGATTCGCGAATATGTCGAAAATAAGGTGGCGATGTTGGAAAAACATTATCAACATATTATTGGCATTAACGCGGAAGTTGACGTTACCACTCATCACCACAACAAGGGCATGATCTATCGGGCCGAACTTAACGTTGTTGTTCCAGGAAAGTTACTGCGAGTAGAAAAGACCGCCGACGATCTGTACAAAGCAATCGACAAAGCCAAAGAACACATGGCTTTAATGCTTAAAGGATACAAAGAAAAGAAGATCGACAAAGTTCGGCGAGCAAGGAAAAACGGTTAAGGTTGTTTTGATTGCTTTTACGAGTAATTCGTGCTATAGTGCGCTGACTATGGGTATACTTACAAAAATATTTGGCGACCCGAATGATCGGGAATTAAAGCGAATTCAGCGAGAAGTAGTGGCGCCGGTTAATGCTCTGGAAGAACAGTTCAAGTTATTAACCGATGATCAGCTACAACAAAAAACGCTTGAGTTCAAACAACAATTAACCGCTGGCGACACGCTAGACAGCTTGCTCGTGCCGGCTTTTGCGACCGTGCGTGAAGCTGCTCGGCGTGTTTTAGGGCAGCGGCATTTTGACGTTCAATTGATCGGTGGTTACGCTTTGTGTTCGCGGCGAATCGCCGAAATGCGGACTGGTGAAGGTAAAACTCTTACTTCAACCTTAGCCATTTATTTTCAAGCGTTAGCGGGTAAAGGGGTACATGTAGTGACAGTTAACGACTACTTGGCCAAACGTGATGCCTGCTGGATGGGTCAAGTGTATGCTTGGCTTGGTTTAAGTATTGGCATTATTCAAAACCAAGGCGTGTCGTTCCGTTACGATCCGGCTAATTTAGACGAAGATTGGCTTAAACGAATTGTGCCATGTAGTCGGCGCGAAGCCTATGCATGCGATATTATTTACGGCACCAACAACGAGTTTGGGTTCGATTATCTGCGCGATAACATGGTGGTGCGTTCCAGTGACATGGTGCAACGCGAGTTGTACTACGCTGTGGTAGACGAAATCGATTCAATTTTAATCGACGAAGCTCGCACCCCGTTGATTATTTCCACGCCGGCCGAAGAATCAACCGACCGTTATTATCAGTTTGCTAAGTTGGTGCAGCGCTTGCGCGAGAACGAAGATTACAACGTCGACGAAAAACAACGCACTGTCACTCTCACCGAACCCGCTATTACCAAATTAGAACAGTGGCTTAATGTCGACAATATCTATGTTGAAGGCGGCATGGCGACCGTGCATCATATTGAACAAGCACTCAAAGCTTTTGTACTGTTTAAGCGTGATCGTGATTACGTGGTGCAAAATAATAACGAAGTGGTAATTGTCGACGAGTTTACCGGTCGCTTAATGCCGGGCCGGCGTTACAGCGAAGGCTTGCATCAAGCCATCGAAGCGAAGGAAAACGTTACCATTCAGCGCGAAAGCCAAACGCTGGCCACGATTACTTTTCAAAATTATTTCCGCATGTACCAGCACTTAGCGGGTATGACTGGCACGGCGTTAACCGAAGCGGAAGAATTCGGTAAAATCTACAATCTCGATGTGTTGGTAATTCCGCCGAACCGGCCAATGGTGCGGCGCGACTTAAACGATCAAATCTACAAAAACGAACGGGGTAAGTTTTCCGCCGTAGTGGCGGCGGTAAAAGAACTGCATCACCAAGGCCAACCGGTTTTGATTGGTACTATTTCAATTGAAAAAAACGAACTACTGTCGGAATTATTAATGCAAGAGGGGATTGCGCATGAGGTGTTAAACGCCAAGCAACACGAACGAGAAGCGGAAATTATTGCTCAAGCCGGGCGGCGTGGCGCCGTTACCTTAGCCACTAATATGGCCGGTCGTGGCGTCGACATCATTTTGGGTGGTAAACCGCCGCATAAAAACGATGCTGAATTCGCCACTTGGCAAGCCGAACACGAAGCGGTAAAAGCGGCCGGTGGTTTAGCGGTGCTCGGTACCGAACGGCACGAATCGCGCCGGATCGACAATCAGCTGCGCGGCCGGTCTGGCCGGCAAGGTGATCCGGGTTTGAGCCGATTTTATTTGTCGCTCGAAGATGACCTAATGCGTATTTTTGGCCCGGATCGGTTAAAAGGCGTAATGGAAAAACTACAAGTACCAGACGACATGCCAATTGAAAACAAGCTAGTTACCAGTGCCATTGCCAGCGCGCAAAAGCGAGTGGAGGGCCACAACTTCGATATTCGCAAACACCTGGTGGAATACGATGATGTAATGAACAAGCAGCGCGAAACCATTTACCGTCGCCGCCGCCAGATTTTAGAGCAAACCGACGAATTAAAAAACGTAGTGTTAGGCATGATCAAAGAAGAGCTGACCAATGTGGTTAATATTCATGCGGCCGGCGATGATGTGAGTGTGTGGAACATCGAAGAAATATACGAAGTGGCTAATAGTATGTTTGGCCTCGACGCCATTAACCGTGTTCAGTTAGGCGATATTGAAGAACTAAAAACCAAAGGCACTTACCGCGCCGAAGAGGCGCGCGAGGCGTTGGTTAATTATTTATTTGAACTATCGGTTAAACGTTATAACGCTGTCACCGAGTCTATTTTGACCGCGGCTCCCGGTGTGCCAGACATTATGCGCCAGGTGGAACGCGGCGTATTATTGCGCAGTATCGATACGCTGTGGGTGGAACATCTCGACGCCGTTGGTTATATGCGCCAAGGCATTGGTCTGCGCGGTTATGGCCAGCGTGATCCGTTGTTGGAATATAAAAAAGAAGCCTATTTAATGTTCAAAGAATTGCTGAATATAATCCGGCAGCAAAGTGTCTTTAGTATTTTTAAAGTTGGCGTAGTTGGGCAACAGTTGCAACATTCGTTATTAGAACGACAGGGTGTGGCTTTGGCTGGCGCCAACAAAAACGCTTCCAATGCCCACGCGGCCTTTGGCGAAGCAGTGATGACACAATTGGCTGGTGGTGGGCCGGCGCCAAAAGAACGTGATGCGGCCGGCAACAAAGTTGGCCGGAACGATCCTTGTCCGTGTGGCAGTGGCAAGAAGTATAAGAAATGCCATGGGGCGTAGAAAACTATGGTTAGAATAATTATTGGCAGTAAAAACGACCAAACACACTTAGCGGAAATGGAAACGATTTTTAAAGATTTTGAAATTGATTACGAGATACATGTTTATTCTTGCCATCGAAACTTAAAGGAGTTAGTCGATTTTTTAGATAAAATAAAATCAGGAGAACACACCACTGACGTGATTGTTGGGGTGGCTAATTCAGTAGATTTACCGGCGATAATTGCCGGTTACGTTAAAGACGCGGCTGTACCGGTTATTGGCGTTGGTTTAAGCGGCGGTCGGATGTCGGGCGTTGATAGTTTACTGTCTGTAAACACTATTCCGCGCCGGGTGCCATTATTAAATGCCGGCCTTGACGGTGTTGGCATGTATAATGCAGCTTTAGCCTGCTTGAATATACTGGCGGTAGAAAATAAAGATTTGAAAAAAAGACTTAGCGATTTTTATAAGAGCTTATGAAATCTTTAGAGCAGATAGAACCAGCGGAAAAATCTATTCAGGTAGAAGGTGGGGCTGAACATTTTGGCGCCATGTCCGAGCAAGAATATTTAGATATGGCCGTAAAGTACGCCTTGTCTGTCGGTTGGGTAAAAGAAAAAGAGAAAGATATTTTAATCAACGATTATCTAAAACCAATTTACGCCAAATATTTAGAAATAATAAAAGATCTTCACCAAGAGGGTTTAGCTGTTGGCGACATAACAAAGATAGTAACTAAAATGAATCGTTGTCTAGAGGCAACGCGCCGAATCGGGTCAACCGAACCTAATAATATTGTTAGAACGATTCGTGATTATCAACTAGCTGCAAAAAATAACCACGAAGAATACGCTCTAACTTTATTATCACACATTGTTTCCGAGGTTGTTTACAAATAGGTTTATTATGGTCGGCAAAGTATTATTCAAAAACGACCGTTACCGAAAAAACCGCGGCGGATATTCGCGCTGGCTATCTGTCTGCTGTGCTAAATGTGGCCAAGAAATAACTGTCTATCAAAAAGACGGCCCGGGAATATTAAAACGATTGTATTTAGATCGCATGACTATTCGACCGAACTGGTCGAAAGAATTAAGCTGCGGTAAATGCCACACTATTTTGGGTGTAAAAACAGTTTACGAAAAAGAACGTCGCCCAGCCTACCGATTATTCGTCGGTGCAGTGGAAAAAATTATCAAGAAAGACGGAGTTAATCGATAGAAATAAAAAAGAATCACGGTAAGGTGATTCTTTTGTTGTGGTTGATGGCGAATCGAATGGAGATTAGTCCGTCTCCTTATTAAGGAGAAAGAAGAATCTTTCCATGGCGGTGGGATTAACTGCCCCAACGCCTGCGATGACTATATCGACATCTCTTTTGTGCTGGCGCAAATTGCGCAAAATCGAGAGATAGAGCTTGTCGGGGTATTCCCGCTCTTTCAGCATATAGCCAATGAACTTTCCCAGCCATTTGCTGCTTAATTCCAATAGTACCGCAGGTAAGTGGCCATCATTGGATTCAAACGATAGACCCATTCTTTGGGCGATGTTATTGTCTGGTAATGACTTATTTTCGTCTGCCTTGTTGATGAATTCGATTACCTCCCCTCGAAGTTCTACTCCACGCTTTTTCTTGTTGGCGAACAAAAAATAGATCACGTGGATGGACACATATCCGATCACGACGAGCAGGGGAACGCCGAGGCTTAAATAAAGCGTCCAGCTGCCGAGGAACTTCAGTGCCAGTGCCGCTATCAGAACGTAAACAACTAGGCCAAACAATTTTGCCATCGAGCTCTCCTTTTTCTAATTGTTTTGGTTGTAATGATCGATTAAATAAAATAGCATATTAGCTTAAATCTGTCAATAATTGGTAAAAAATAGCCAAAAATGCTATAAATCATATCTATGTATCATCGTCCATACTCCAGCGAAGAGATAAAACGGCATTATCCAAAAAAAGCTGAACTGCTGTTGAATGATCCGATCCATAAATGGCGAGCCATTACTGGCATTGAATTGATTCATCAAGAACCAACGCTAGATGAGCAAGAACGTATTTGGCAGAACTGGAACCTAATGACTAGCAAACAAAAACAGCAAAGCGACCGCCGGAGTTTAGAATTGTTTGGGAAAACTAACGCCGAACATAATCAAGAAATTGTCCACATAAACAAAATCAAAGAAACGCTCAAGCTGATTGTCCGCAGTTTAGACAAAATAAATTATATTTTTATTGGTTCGGCTAATTTGTACATTCAGGAATTAAAGATTACGCCGCGAGACATAGACATTCTAACCATTGGTGACGGCGTAAAAGAAATCGACAGTGCCCTAAAACAATACCAAACCAAAGAAGTTTATTTCGACGAAAATAAAAATTCGTTTAGAAGTCTTTACAGTATTAACGATATAGAATTAGAAGTTTTGGCGAACGGTAATAATTTTTATCGGCCGATAAACAACTCAGGCGGAAAAGTTTGCCTTAGTCTCGATGGAATTAGCTTACCCTGCGCCACGCTGCAAAGCGAACTATCGGCTTACACAACCATGGGGCGCCATGATAGAGTTAAGCTGATAGAAGATTTTTTGACCAAATAATTACTATTGATTCTATGGAACAAACATTAGAACAGTCAGCTAAAAAACCGGAGTTAGAAACAACCCTACCGATTGTTCTCGGTTCGCAGTCGTATTGCCGCAAAGGGGTGATGGAAAGTCATGGTATGAATTTTTCCGTTACCACCGCCGATATCGACGAGAAAGCCATTCGGTTTGACGACCCGACAGAATTAACGTTAACCCTAGCTAAAGCCAAAGCGGCGGCCATATTACCAAGAATAACCGAACCGGTTTTATTGGTGACTTCCGACCAGGTGGTGACCTATCAAAATGTCATTCGTGAAAAACCAGAAACCGACGAAGAAGCACGCGAGTTTTTACGTAGCTACGCGCAAAACCCGGCGGAGACAGTTACGTCAGTCGCGGTTACCAATACCGCCACTGGTAAACAAGTTACCGGCACCGACATTGCCACCATATATTTTAAGCCAATTCCAGACGAAGTGATTGAAGCGTATATTGCCACTAAAGATCCATTCTCACAGGCTGGCGCGTTTAACCATAGCCACCCAATGCTCGTGCCGTATGTTGGGAAAGTTGACGGGGAAGACGATAGTATTAGCGGTTTGCCATGGGCTTTAACTAAAGAACTGTTAATCGAAGCTGAAGAAAATTAAAAAGCCGCCCAGATTACAGAGCGGCTCTTTGTGTTATCAGAAGTTTGAAATTACCGAACTATGATCTGGCGTACTTCCGTGTCGTTTCCTTTGGGGAAATGAGCATGTACGCCGTCCCGCAACAGAAAGCAGTCGCATTGAAGATCGACATCCCTGCCCTTGTTAACAGTTGTGAAATATCTTGTTTTTGTTGCTTTGATGCCGTCTCTGGTGATAAACACCGCACCGGGACGTAATTCGCCCAAGGTGGTCCAATTTTTGGCCCTTTTGCACATGTTTAACCTCGTTGTTATAGTAGAAAGGAACGATGTTTTAATGTAGCACACTAGATGGTTTATGTCAACCAACAGCTTTAAGCCAATGACCTTAATTCTAATCCGCCGCGACGGGCAGCTTTTGTTGGGCTTAAAAAAGCGCGGTTTTGGACAGGGGAGATGGAACGGCTTTGGTGGCAAATTAAATCCAGCCGAGACTGTACGACAGGCAGCAGTGCGAGAATTGCAAGAAGAAGTAGGTCTGTCATGCGGTAAATTAACCCTCGTCGGGCGGCTTCAGTTTTACCAACCGCAGCCGCCACATTTTCTAGTGTATGTTTTTCATGGTGAAGAGGTGGTTGGTGAACCGCAGGAGTCGGAAGAAATGAAGCCGCAATGGTTTGATTTTGATTCAATTCCGCTGGAACAAATGTGGCCGGACGACAAACATTGGTTGCCGCTATTTTTAGCCGGCAAAAGTTTTCGTGGTTCTTTCGTTTTTGATGTCGATGATCAAGTTATCTCTTATACTCTCACCGAAGTGGCAGAAAATGTGCAGTTAGACGATTAACAAGCTAGATTTAGCACACACTGATAGAGCATAAAAGTCAACTAGTTAATCCTTGCCAAAGAAAAATGATTTAGCTATACTCTCACCGAAGTTTCTATCTATGAAATTATCTATCACGGCAAAAGTCAGATTGTGGATCCTTGCGGTCTTCCTTGTGGCTATTACAGCTGGAACCTACGTGTATCCAGTCATTTTTAATACTCCGGCGGGTTGGTTTAATAAAGTTACCGGCCAGCATATTGGTATTAAACCAACCGATTTTCGCTTGGGGCTCGATCTGCAAGGCGGCACACACTTGGTGTACCAAGCCGATGTTTCTAAAATCGCCGCCGGCGAACGGTCTTCAGCGATCGATGGCGTGCGCGATGTAATTGAACGTCGAGTAAACGCTTTTGGCGTGTCGGAACCGTTAATACAAACCAGCGGTTCGGGGGATAACTACCGCGTCGTGGTAGAACTGGCTGGCGTAAAAGATGTCGACCAAGCCATTAAAATGATCGGTGAAACTCCGTTGTTGGAGTTTAAGACCGAAGGTGTGGCTCAACCGCTAACCGCTCAGGAAAAGAAAGATTTAGCGAAATACAATACCGATGCTAAAAAGAAAGCTCAGGCCATTCTTAAAACGGTATTAAATTCGCCACTCGATCAATTTGCAACTATCGCCAAAGAAAAATCGGAAGATCCTGGTTCGGCGGCTAATGGCGGCGACTTGGGTTTTGTGGCCCGCGGTGTGTTTGTGCCGGAAGTTGACCAAACTATCTTTGACGATCTTAAACCGGGTGAAATCAGCCGACAGTTAGTGGAATCGTCTTACGGTTGGCACATTATTTATAAAGTGGCAGAACGAGAACAAGACGGGCAAAAGCAAGTTCAAGCGAGCCATATTTTGATTCGTAAAAAAGTTGAAAGCGATATTCGCCCCGTTGATGCTTGGCAAACAACCGCTTTGGGCGGCAAACAATTACAGCGAGCGCAAGTGGTGTTCGATCCAAATGTGGGTACGCCAACTGTCTCACTGCAATTTGATAACGAAGGATCAAAGCTATTTGAAGAACTAACTACCGCTAACGTTGGCAAAACCATTGGTATCTTTTTAGATAACCAACCAATTTCCACGCCAACGGTAAACGAGCCAATCAGTGGTGGCCAAGCAGTAATTAGCGGCAACTTTAGTTTGCCCGAAGCTAAACTTTTGGCGCAGCGTTTGAATGCGGGCGCATTACCAGTACCAATTACTCTTATTTCTCAACAGACAGTTGGCGCATCGTTAGGTGCCGATTCACTCAATCGCAGTTTGTTTGCCGGCATGATCGGCTTGCTGGCGGTATCGCTGTTTATGCTGCTCTATTACCGTTTACCGGGGTTAATCGCCGTTATTGCTTTAATTATTTACAGCTGCTTAGTACTAACTATCTTTAAGTTCTTCCATATTACCTTAACGTTAGCTGGTATCGCCGGGTTCATTCTGTCGATCGGTATGGCGGTGGATGCAAACGTATTGATTTTTGAACGGATGATGGAAGAGCTGCGTCGTGGCCGAGATTTGCTTAGCGCTACTAACGAAGGTTTTCACCGCGCCTGGCCATCGATTCGCGATAGCAACGTCTGTACGCTGATTACTTGTTCAATCTTGTTTTGGTTTAGCACCAGTTTGGTGAAAGGCTTTGCTCTTACACTAACAATTGGCGTGATAGTTTCTATGTTTACTGCCGTAACCATTAGCCGTAATCTTTTGCGCGGTATGCTAACACCACGAATGGACAAATGGTACTTCTTATTCCATCGTCCAAAACCGGTTGCAACCGATAAACCTCAAGCATAAATATGAAACTTCGCATTATTCAACATCGTCGCTGGTGGTACTTAATTTCAGGAGTACTCTTTGCGATTGGTGTAGCGGCGTTGTTAATTTGGGGCTTACGTTGGGGGTTAGATTTTACCGGCGGTAGTTCGCTGGAAGTGGATTTTGTTAACGCTAATCGGCCCGATGTAGAAATAGTACGTCAGTTAATCGTGGACGACTTTAAGCTTAACGATGTGACGGTACAAACGAGCGGTGATAAATCTATTATCATGCGTTTTGAAACCATCACCGACGAAACCCGGCAGCAGATCTTAACCAAAATCGGTGAACTGGTTAGCGATCCGAACGCGCCAGACAGTGCTGTACCAACCGTAAATCAATTACACTTTGAATCGATTGGTCCGGCCGTTGGCCAGGAATTGCGCCAAAAGAGTATTTGGGCAATCGCTTTGGCATTAATCGGCATTGTTAGCTATATCGCTTGGGCTTTCCGCAAAGTTAGCCGGCCGGTTGAATCTTGGAAGTACGGTACAGTGGCGGTGATAGCTTTAGCTCACGATGTAGTTATTACCTGTGGTATGTTTGCCATTGCCGGTCATTTATTTGGTATGGAAGTTAACACTCCGTTTATTGCCGCCGTTCTAACCATTCTTGGTTATTCGGTACACGATACTATTGTGGTGTTTGATCGCACTCGAGAAAACTTGCATCGTTATCATGGTGACTTCGAAGAAACCGTTAACCAGTCGGTTAATGAAACTTTTGCCCGGTCAATTAACACTACCGTCGCGACCTTGTTGGCGATAGTGGCTGTGCTGATTTTTGGCGGCGAGACTATTCGGCCATTTGCCCTAGCTTTAACCATGGGCATCTTCTTTGGTGCGTATTCTTCTATCTTTATTGCCAGTCCACTACTAGTTTCTTGGCAAAAGTGGGGGAAAAAGTAGTAGGATTGACCAAAGGTCGGTTTTATTGTAAGATTCTGCCACTGGCGTTAAATGCCGATAGGTAAGGAGTAACGGTTTTGCCACCGCCAGCGGGCGGGGTGCCGCCAGCGGGCGGCATAAACCGACAACTATGAAGCTGAAGGCGATAGTCTGCCGACGTAGCTCAGCTGGTAGAGCAACGGTTTTGTAAACCGTAGGTCGTCGGTTCAAACCCGACCGTCGGCTCCAGAATATTTATCTTGTTATTCCAATTAACATCTATGGCCAAACGAACTGAAGAAAAATGGGTGAAACTCCAGTGCACCGTGTGCAAGGAAATTACCACTCGTGTTCACAAGAACAAAAAGAAGTTGACTGAACGAATGGAAATGAACAAGTTCTGTCGCTTCTGCAAAAAGCACACCTCCCATAAGGAAACCAAGTAACCACTTGGTTTTCGTGGGTATTACACCTAAAAGATATGTCGGTCGAAAATCCAAATCTGCAGCCATATTTCGAACACGACGAAGTGCGAAAGTTTGTTTACGTTGACCGGAGTAAAAATCCACCGGAGACAGTATTTGAATGGGTTGGTAATTCAATTATCGAAGCCGACGAACATTACCAAGCAACGACCGGTCAAGATCCGCGTAAACAGTCGCACGTTGGTTGTCACTTCGAAAAAGTACCAGTTGAAGAATAAAACATAGGGGGGCGTCGTATAATGGTAGTACTACGGTCTCCAAAACCGTTAGCGTGGGTTCGATTCCTACCGCCCCTGCCAAGAAGTCATCTTGTCTTTGATGAGGTGATTTTTTGTTGTATTTACGGGTTGTTTTTTAGGTTCGAACATTTCACTGGCCTCTGGTATCTTTATTAGCGCTTCCTGGAGGATGGAGAAGGGTTCGTAGGCTTGAATGTTGATAATTCCGTCTTTTAATAGCAGGTTCGAACCGAGGGTTCCAAAAATCTCTCGTTTTTTACGGAGATCGCCATTGGCGAATTCTTTGACGGCTTTTTGGGAAAAGGTGAGTAATGCCTCGGCCTTTTCTAGGCCTTTATTTTGCGTTTCATCGCTATCACGTAGTAATTCCTGGTATCGTTCCTTGTCGCGCAACAGCGCCTCTTTTTTGGCTTTATATTCGGTATCTAAAATCTCACCCTCGAGTCGTAAATCCATTAGGCGTTCTAGTTTTGCGACGCAGTCGTTATAGCGTTGCTGGTGGGATTTTATTAGGGCTTCTTGGGCTATATTATCATCCTTACGCATTTCTTTTAGATACTTTAGAGCCCAATCTAGGTATTTTTGGTTGATTTGAATGGTGCTTAAGAAACTACTAATTTGTTTTTCTAGTTCACCCAGTTTTATTGATCCTTGAGTACAGTTAGGATTTTTCCTTTTGGTGCAGTGATAGTAAACGTAGTGCAAAAGAGTAGGATTTTTCATCTCACTAATATCAGTTTGGCATTTAGGGCATGTCGTTTTGTTGATATAAGAAAATTTGTGTTTGCAATTAGTACAAATTACTTGGCGCTTATCCTCGGCCGTAACGCTGCAACCGCATTCACCGCAACGCATTAGGCCGGTAAAAGCAAATTCTTTGACGTGGGAGGCTGGGTGTAGAGCTTTTTTGCCTAATAGGGTTTGGACCCTATCAAACTCTGCTTTGGTTATCATTGGCTCGTGAGATCCGCGATAGAGTATCCCGCTACCCTTAGGTGATTCGATTACGCCGTAATAAAATGGGTTATTAAACAATCTGTAGATGGCGCTGCAGGCTATGGGCTTATTACCACTTCGTCTGTGTTTTTTGGTTCTAAACCCCCATTCGTTGTTTGCTATTTTTAGAATCATCGCCGGAGTATAATGTCCGCCGATCATTAAGTCCCACATTTTTCTAATTAAATGAAATCTGTCGGGGTCTTTTTTAACAGTATGTTCGCCAGTGTCGGGGTCTTGAAAATTAACATAGCCCATCGGTACTGCGCCAATAGCCCAGCCATCGTTTAATTTTTTTCTCAAGCCGCGTTTTACATTCATGGATAGATCTCTTACGAACTGGTTGGCCATACCAAACTCAACGCTCATCATCATAACGTTGTCAGATGGTAGATAACCACGGCCGCAGGTTTGAATGTGCTTAGCAATGCTTTGCTGGAGGCGCCAACATATAGTGCCGGCGTCAACCGGATTACGAGCTAAGCGATCCAATTTCCAACATAGAATACCGTCAGCTTCGCCATTTTCTATTTTTTGGATCATGGCATTAAATATCGGCCGACCAGGAGCTTTGGCTGATTTGGATTCACAAAATGGTTTGCCGACAACTTCCAATTCTTTTTCGGCTGCTATCTTTTCTAGCTCATCAACTTGAGCCTCAATAGAAGCAACCTGACGGTCTTCAGCCTCAGTTGATTTGCGAGCATATATTAAATAGCGAAGTTTTTTATCACTATTGTTTGTTGTGCTGTTGAATTCCATGTATTGCTTCGACTAATTTTTTCTTGTCTTTATAGCTGACTAGCATTTTGATGGCCGCACCGCCGCTTGTCTCAATAACCATATTGTTCATAAAGGGCAGTCCAGCTTTAACTAGCGCAATTTGATGGGCCATAATAGTTGTCTCGCTCCAGCCGGCTTTATAGTAGATACGATCTGGATAGACAATAGTTTTCCAGAATAGGATTTTTGTCTGGAAAATTGGTTCGTTTGACATAGTGGTTTATTAGTTATGAATTAGTACTTTTTAAACACAAAGCCCCCATCGAAAACGGGATGGTGACCTTTCGGCCACCGGCCTGCACAGCCAAACCCGCCCCAATGGGGGTCCTATATGGCTGTGCAGGCCAGATTAAATTGTGTCTAAATTATACTGGTAATGCCGAGTTAAGGCAAGGTATATTTTGTTGGCTTTTGTTTTACATAAAAATCTCTGGGTTTAATCAAAAAGACTTAATTTTAGCTATTTTGGCTCTGTTAACGTTTTTACCATCGCGGTAGCATCTTTTGCGCCCTCGCTAAAGTAAAAAGAGAAGATCTCGTCGGTAATTCGAGCGATAGTTTTTTCTTGTATACTAGCTTGCATTTTTAGATAGTGATGCCATCCGGCCGGCACTCGTATAAGTTTAGTTGGTTTTGTCATAAGTATTTGTTAATTTGTTTACATTAGCTGCCGTGGGACGGGGTAGGTGAATCCTCCCTCCCTCTGCTCCCTCAACCCGAATGTTTTCTTTTCCCTAAGTATCTTTTTATAATTGGGGCCGCGCAAAATCTCGTTTGCGCTCAAAGGCTTTTTTATTCGGTGTATCGGTCGCGTCGGTCGGTCGCTCATAGTCTCTGCTTGGTTTTATTTTAAGTCGCCCCGCCAGCGCTATAAGTGCGCCCTCTACGACTAGGGTTAAAAGCCCTGAAATAACCTCAAAAAGGGGATTTCACGATTTTTAACCGTTATAAATTAGTCCAACGACTGTGATGGTACGAGTAGCTAGTTCTAGTAATTCTTGGTCGCCAAGATCTTGGCCGGGGTGATCGGCCTTCCATAGTTGCTTAAATTCTTGTAGCGCTTCTTGGCTTAATTGCATAAAAAAAGACTGATACTAGCAGCGTAACAGTCCTTTTTGTGGTCGAGAATTCGCAAAATCACTCCCAAGCGTCAATTTTGCGCATCATTTGATTTTTTTATAGGTATTTTTGGGCTTTTCGTATGCTTTATTTCTTTTAATGCGTTTTTTGTATCTGTCTAGAACCTGTCCGAGATAAACCGGATTTTTTATCTTATATCCATACATGTCCTGGGCCAATTTTATTAGCTTCTTGTATTTGAATTTAGACCCATAATGACCTCTATAGAGAAAATCGTGGATTTCCTTAGTTGGTGTTTTGAAGTCGAGTAGATTCCTTTTGTTTTGATCTATAAGGCTCCACAATTGAGGAGACTGCCATTCTTTTTTAGTTGTATGCGAAAATACCTGTACCCAGACTTCTCTAAGTCCATTTTCCTTATGGATAAGTTTTACTGTCGGTTTTGGCAATTCGACGCTGATTTGTTCAGGTAATTCTGTCAGGAGAAGGCAGAGTTGTACATATTCTAAAAAATGTTCTGCCAAGCGTAGTTTTACGAGTTTATCGTAGATATCTAATTCAAAAACAAAGCGTAGGTCTGTAGATATTTGTTTTTCAAAAAATGATAGGTTATCGTGGTTTTTGGGTTTAGACTTAGCTTTGTGGTTCTGATACATTTTGGCAAAATCAGTTAAATACCATTTTCTGTACTCAGCTATATCTTTAAAACCATTCAAGGGCATGTTCCATCGTAATCTGAATTTTCTAATATAGCCGGAGCGTTCCAGCTCGTTTTTAATAAATTTTAAATCCGGCCCCGCCAGGTGCCTTTTGGTTGGTTTTTTCATACCCCACTATTCTATCAAATTTCAGTTTATATATAAATCGTCAAAATTAGCTTGAATTATAAAATAAAGGGTAGTATAATTCAGGCAAATTAACCCGGTTGCAGCCGGGGCGCAGGGCTAACCAAGCCACCACTTTTGGTGAACCATCGAGCGTGGTCGCTCCGCCAAACCTTTCGGGGTTTGCGGGGTGCTGCAACACTCGCCGCAAACTGTGTTAATACAGAAACGGCGGGGCGTCTGCGCTCGGTGGTTTTAAATTGAGCAGTTATGAAAAATAAAAAAGCTCCCATCCCTAAAAATTCCACAATCATTCAGGTTTATGCGGCCTCGGCTGGTAGATGTTCTTACTATGGTTGCAATGATTATATTTTAAATGAACCGTTAACACGCCAGCGGGCTATATTAGGAAACATAGCCCATATAGTTGGTGAATCGTCTGATGGTCCGCGGGGGAATAGTAGCCTACCTTTAATTGAACGTTCAAAATTTGATAATTTAATGTTAATGTGCACGAAACACCATAATTTTATTGATAAAAAAGAAAACTGGTCAAAGTATCCGATTAGTATCTTAAAGAAATGGAAAATTGAACATGAAAAAAGAATGAAGACCCTGTGTGCAATCCCAGCTGCTTCAAAGAGTTGTGCTTTAAAAATAAGTAGTCAAATACACGGGCACGTTACTAGTGTATCGGAAGACGAAATTATGTTAACAGTTTTGAAATGTGAAAAAAGATATACGGACGAAAAGGTTTATCATATAAATTTAGGAGATTTGCTAGACGATAATAGCACTGGCTATTGGAAGGTTGCTAAAAATCGTATCAATCAGGTTTTTAAAGAAGAAATTTTACCAGCAGTTAAGAGGGGTCAAGTGGAACGGTTATCTATATTCGGGCTTGCCAGAATACCTATTTTATTTTACCTTGGCTATCTTTTAGGAGATAAGGTACCTGCATCTTTTTATCAAAAACATAGAGATAGTAGCGAGGGCTGGGTCTGGTTAAAGAAAAGCCAAATTTTTAAATTTGAGATAGTTGGTCCAAACTGTTCCAAGCGCGTTTCAGAGGTTGCCTTATTTATTCAGCTAAGCGGGGGGGATAATGTTAATGTTCAAGACATTATACCTAAAATTCCTGTTTTTATTATTCGTCCAATTAAAGAGTCTCCTAAGCGCACCTTGTTCGGCTCTCAAGAAACTATAGAAAATTTTCGTATGGTTTATCATGATTTTTTGTCATACATAGAACAGGAGTTGCCTAAAGTGAAAAAGGTGAATTTTTTTCTAGCCACGCCGGCGCCAATTGCTATATTATGCGGAAGGGATATACAAAGAAGTTTGGCTTGCAGATTGGTTGTCCACGATATGATTAACGGAAAGTATAAAAAAATTTTTACACTGAATTAAAAAATATGGATGATAAAGAAAAGAGCAAAATTATCGAAACTTTCTTAATCGACAATGTAGTATTGGGAGAAACAAGAGAAAATCGGATTCGTGATGGGGCGATGGTGATAGAAAAACTACTAAAAAATAGTGAACCATTTAAGGATTTATTTGTCGAGCTTGCACCTCAAGGATCGTTTCGCAACGGTACTAGCATAAAGCCTATCACTGATGGTGATGATTTTGATTTAGATCTATTGTTCACTTTAAAGCAGGTTGATGGGTGGTACCCCAAGGATTATCTTAGCAATTTACATGATTTTTTTTACAACCTCGATAGGTATAAAAAAATTGTAGACACACGAGGCAAGACTAGATGTGTCACGTTAGACTATGCAGTAGGAGACTTTCATATTGATCTTGTTCCCTGTATTGATTTTCAAGGACAAAAGTTAATTATGAACAAGAAAGATGATGTCTTTGAAAATACCGATGGTGATGGTTATGCTAAGTGGTTTTATAACCAAAACAATATAGCAAATGGTTATTTGGCGCAGGCTATTCAACTTTTGAAATATGTTAGAGATTATAAAAATACTTTTAGTATTAAATCTGTCGTTTTAACTACTATTTTAGGCAATCAAGTTAGACATGATGACTCACTAAATTTCAGTGATTTGTCGTCGGCTCTTAGATTATTATTACAGCGCGTCGATGATTATTTGCAAGTAAATTTCTCAATGCCAGATGTTTATAATCCTGCTATGCCGTCAGAAAAATTTACTGATCGCCATTGGACCACAGATCAATATGATAATTTTAGGGAAATGTTTCATGTTTATACTGAAAAAATTCTAAATGGATTAGAATCCCAAGATCCTGACATTTTTGAATCTGAGCTCCAAGAGGTTTTTGGTGATCGCCTGCAAATAATTAACAAGAATAATTTTGACCCTGCTCTCGGTGATTTTTCTCACAGGAAAAATTCTAGGTGGGTTGAAGAGATACGGAATGATGCGGTTGTAGAAATAAGAGCAATGTTGACCAATACTAGAGGGCGGGCATGGATGGTAAAATCGAATAGTTTTGTTGCTTTCCCAAAGTATGAATTAAAATATATAGCTTCAGTTTATAAGGTTGACGAGCCATTTGAAGTATGGTGGCAAGTTGTAAACACTGGAGATCACGCCGCATCTGTTGTCGGTGGTTTGCGTGGTGACTATTTTATCGGTAAAAAAATTTCTGGTGAACCAAGTCAAGAGAAGTTAGTTAATTTCGAAAAGACAGAATATCATGGCAGACATTGGATTGAATGTTTTGTGATTAAAGATAATAGTATCATCGCTCGTAGCGGTCCATTTTATGTTCGTGTAAACAATCCTAATTGGAGAAGTTATAAAAAACCGAAAAGATAAATTATGAAAATAACCAAATTAAAATTAACTAATTTTAAGAGATTTACCGATTTAACTTTAGATGGGATAAATCAAGAAGCAAGGTTGGTTGTTTTGGTTGGCCCTAATGGTTGTGGTAAAAGTTCTGTATTTGATGCTTTTGAACAAATCGGCGGAAGGAGAAAAGGCAATTTTTCCGAGGATCAAACATATTTAAGGAAAAATATCGATTTGCCATTTTCGATTGAATTGAATACTGATAAGGACATTTTTAATCAGAATAACCAGCCGGATCCTAAAAACATTTATATAAGATCGGCCTACAGATTTGATTCTGATTTTAAAACTAACCAAATTGGAAGAAAAGATGATGTTATTTTGGACGTGAATAGACCTCATAGGTTAATTGATCTAGATAGGCGCGTGCAGGATGATTATGAGAGATTGGTCGGCTCAACTATTCAATCCCTCTATTCTGGCGCAAAAGATCATTTAAGTGTTACTGGTTTGCGTGAAGAGTTAATAGGCAAGGTCAGGGAGAGCATGGGGCGAGTATTCCCCGACTTAATTTTAGAAGGGATTGGCGATCCTTTTACCGATGGTCAGTTTTTCTTTACTAAAGGATCTGCAAAGAATTTTCCGTATAAAAATTTATCAGCTGGAGAGAAAGGCGCATTTGATATTATATTAGACCTCATCATTAAATCCAATGATTTTAATGACACAGTTTTTGTTATAGATGAGCCAGAATTGCACATGCATTCGCGTTTGCAGCAAAGCTTGCTAAAGGAGCTTAACAATATAATTCCTGAATCATGTCAATTATGGATTGCCACTCATAGTATTGGTTTTATCAGGGCCGCCATGGAATTAAAAAAAGTAGATTCGGAAAATGTGGTTTTATTTGATTTTGACGATGTAGATTTTGACCAACCCCAAGTGCTTAAACCGATTGATCCGGCGCCGGATATTGTGAGAAAGATGTTTGCCGTAGCGTTAGATGATCTTTCTAAAATGGTTACCCCCGAGCAGGTCTTTTTTTGTGAGGGATCGCTCCAACCTAATACTACACCGGAAAAAAGAAAATTTGATGCAAGGGTTTATAATACTATATTTTCGAATCAAGACGTTCTATTTTTTGCAGCGGATAACAAAGCAATGGCGCAACGTGCTGGTACGTTTCTGCTAAAGGTTGTGACTGATTGTGGAGCTGTTAGAAAAATAAAAAGTATTGTAGACCGAGACCAACTAACAGTAGAACAAATAGCTGCGTATAAGGCTGGCGATTCTACCCAGTATTTTCTGAGTAGAAATACAATAGAAAACTATTTATTTGATCCCGAGGTTGTTAATGAGTACTGTAAGTCAGTCGGTTTGGACGAAAATAAGGTTACTAGCAGATTAGTTGATCCGGTTAACGACGACGCAAAAGCCATACAAGGGTCTGTAATGCAACAATGTAGTTATGCTGGAAATATAGATGATTTTAAGCTAGAGCTCGCTAAAATGATTACGCCCGATACGGATGTTTACAAACAAATAAAACTTGATATCGGACTCTAATTTAATTATACTGTTGTTGTAAAACTAGTCGTTCTAAACTAAAAACGCTTATATAGTAGGTTCTAATCCTATCTACAAAGCCCTGCCATAAAAACTCCAATTTACTTTGGAGTTTTTATGTTATATACTGGGGCATATGGCCATTATTCATGAAACAGAAAATTTTATCGTGGAGTCTCACGAGAAACCATTTCTACCTCGAACTGACGGTGGGCATGTTCGTATCCGCATTAAAGATGAATCAATTATAGACCGAACGATGCTACAACCTAAAACTGCTATTGAACTAATGCGCTTGACTATGATAGTTGGTGAGGCATTATCAATTGCCATGAATAAACGTGGCGTTCCAGTTGTAAGAGTTAATTATCAAGATATGGGTAACTGGGCTTATAAAGATGGTAAAGTGCCGTATCTACACGTGCATGTTTTTGGGCGCGCTAATAACGCTATTAAACAGCCCTGGCCGGAAAGTATGTATTTACCGGATCGAAAGTCTGGTTTTTATGATGGGTTTAAACCATTAGACGTAAAGGATATCGAAGAAATTAAAAAGCAAATTGATTTGATTTTTCAAAAGGACAAGTATTCTGACAGCCAATGGGGTTTATAATTAATAAATAAAATAAAAAACCCGGAAGTGAATGCACTTCCGGATTTTTTTGTGTTTAAGCTTTCCGGTTGTTGAGTCCGGCGGCGGTTTTGGCGGTAATAGAGGCTTTGGTGGTCGCGATGGCGGTCGGCCGCAAATGCATAAAGCAGTCTGTAATAAATGTGGCCAAGATTGCGAAGTGCCGTTTCGCCCAACGGGGGAACGCCCAGTATTTTGTGTCGCCTGTTTTGGCGCCCAAAAACACGAAGGGGCTGGCAGAATGCCGGAACGTGCCGGCGGTAAAAGCTTCGATCGGCCAAGTTTTGGCGACAAAAGAATGTTCGATGCTATTTGTGATAAATGTGGCAACAACTGCCAAGTGCCTTTTCGTCCAAGTGGCGAAAAGCCAGTTTATTGCAGCCAATGTTTTGATCGGAGTGATCGCCCCGCTGTATCCAGCGCTAGAACTAGCAATCCAGATCAATATAAAGAACAGTTCGAAACAATAAACAGCAAACTGGACAAAATCTTAAAACTATTGAACCCAGTAGTAGTTACAGAAGCCGTTAAAGTTGAACCGGCAATTAAAAAGAAAGCGGCTACCAAAACCACTGTAAAAAAGGTGGTAGTAAAGAAAAAGAAAAAGTAATAAAAACTATACCAACTAAAAAACTCCCACAACAAGCAGGAGTTTTTTAGTGCTGATTTATTCAATTTCCTTGATAGTATAACTAGCCGTTTTTCCTTTGGTCAAAGGAATGGTAACTATATCGCCAACGCGGTGGCCGAGCAGTGCCATACCTAACGGAGAACTGTGCGAAATAACTCCGGCGGTAGGATTAGTTTCGGTTGAACCGAGAATGGTATAGGTTTTGGTGCTGGTGCTAGATTTAATAGTCACGCGATGCCCTAGTTGAACGGTCGAAGTATTTTCGTTGGGAGTAATTACTATCGCATGTTTTAAGTACTCTTCAATCTCTAACATTCGATTATTAATACCGCGCAAGCGCGCTTTGGCTACTTGGTAGCCGGCATTTTCGGAAAAGTCGCCATGAGCCGCCATACGTTGTGTTTCGGCAATCGCATGCGGTTGGCTGACTTTTTTTAAGTGTTCCAAGTGTTTTTTTAGTTCGGTAAACTTAGCCGCGGTAACATGCGGATCATTAGCTTGGTTGGCATATTTACCTGGTTTTCGCGTGGGAACTCGCATGGCGGTAGTATACACCCCAACCACGCTCAAGCATACTTTACAAATGCGGCATAGTTTGGTATACTCTTGGCCTTATCAGCTTTATTATTATGACTCCAATTCGTAACGTTGCTATTATCGCTCACGTCGACCACGGCAAGACCACGCTGGTGGATGCTTTGTTGCGTCAATCAAAAACTAAATTAGGCAAGGAGACAGATGGCCACGATCTGATTATGGATTCGAACGAGCTGGAGCGCGAGCGGGGGATTACCATCTTTTCTAAAAATGCCTCGGTAGTTTGGCAGGGAACAAAAATTAATATTATCGACACTCCGGGCCACGCCGATTTTGGTGGCGAAGTGGAGCGGGTATTAACCATGGCCGATGGCTGTCTGCTTTTAATTGACGCTAAAGAAGGCCCCATGCCGCAAACCCGTTTTGTATTACGACAGGCGCTCAAAATGGGCTTAAAGATTATCGTGGTAATTAACAAAATCGACAAACCAGACGCTCACCCCAACCACGCTTTAAACAAGACTTTCGATTTGTTTGTAGAGCTTGGTGCCAACGATGCCACGTTAGACTTTCCGATTGTTTATGCCGCGGCTCGCGCCGGTAAAGCCGGGTTGCAGCCGGAACTAGCCAACATGACCGACATTAGCCCAATTTTTGATGCGATTTTAGAACACATTCCCGCCCCAACGGTTGATCCGGAACAACCGTTGCAATTGTTAGTGACTACTTTAGGTAGCGATAACTTCCGCGGCCGGATTGCCACTGGCAGAATTGCGCATGGCAAAATCCAAGCCGGTCAATCGATTATTCATATCGATCGCGCCGGGGTACAAAAACCATATCGATTAATGGCGTTAATGACTTTTGAAGGCTTGGAACGTATTGACGCGGCCGAAGCCACCGCGGGCGACATTGTGGCGATTGCCGGCATTCCGGATGTTACAATTGGTGAAACAATTGCCGATCCAACCAACCCCAAAGCGCTACCGCTGTTGGCCATTGAAGAACCGACCGTAAAAGTAGCGGTACGGGTAAACGATTCGCCGTTTGCCGGCCGTGAAGGTAAATACACCACCTCACGCCAGCTGCGGGAACGTTTTATGCGTGAATTAGAAACAGACATGGCCTTGCGAATCGCCGATGTTGACGAAGGTGGTTGGATAGTTTCCGGCCGCGGCGAATTGCACTTAGCTATCTTTATTGAACGATTGCGCCGTGAAGGTTACGAAATGCAAGTGTCTCAACCGCAGGTAATTATGAAAGAGATCGACGGCAAACTATGCGCGCCGTATGAACTAGCGTTTATCGAAGTACCAGAAGCCCACGCGGGCGTAGTTATTCAAAAACTGGGTAGTCGCCGTGGCGTATTGCGAGAAATGAAAACCGAAGGTGGTATTACTTCGTTAGAGTTTGCTATTCCCACTCGCGGTTTGTTTGGTTACCGGACCGAGTTTTTAACCGATACTCGTGGCTTAGGTATTATTAACACGTTGTTTTGGCAATATCAGCCAGACACTGGCGGTTGGCATGAACGTGAGCAAGGCTCGTTAGTGGCACACGAAACCGGTACGACCAATCTGTATGGTCTAGTTAACGTGCAAGACCGTGGCGTGCTGTTTTTTGGGCCTGGGGCCGAAGTATACAAGGGCCAAGTAGTTGGCCAAAGCTCTCGTTCGGGCGATATCTGGGTGAATGTTTGTAAAGCTAAAGCGTTAACCAATATGCGTTCCAAGGGCGATGGTAGCACTGAGCACTTTAATACTCCGCGAACCATGACCCTAGAAGCGGCTTTGGAATATATTGGCGACGATGAGCTGGTAGAAGTAACGCCGGAAAACGTTCGTATTCGTAAAGTTACCCTAGACCAATCCGAAGCTAAACGACAGGCCATGCTGGCTCGAAGTTAGTTATAAATTAAAAAGAAAAACTCGTCCCAATTAATAGGACGAGTTTTTGTGTTAAGTTTTTAGCGTTGCTTGATGTCGTACAGGCAGAGCATGCCGATCATTACGACCGCTATGACAAACAATTCCACAATAAACCATGGCGATCGTTGAACGTACAAGATTGCACCGGTGTGGTTTAAAGTTAGAAAACTATACCAGTTCCAGTTAAAACCTGGAGCAACGTCTTCTAACCACGGATTTCGCGCCAGATCGATCTCGGCGGCGAAAACACCCAAGACGGGTGCAAGCACAAAAGCGGCTAAGTACCGCAGGTACCAAAGGGACGATTTCTTGTTTTTCCGTTTCAATAGATTCATCGTCCGCTAAATGCCTCGATGAATCCCTGTAGTATTTTTTCCTCGGCTCCGTTCGGCCATAATGGCTGAGCTGATACCGGCGGCGAAGTGCAATCGCAAGCATTCCACCACTCCGCATCGTTGCGATACGAGCGATCGACCGGGCAATACCAATGCCCGCTGTTGGGATCTTGAAATTGGAAACAGTCGGCATATACCAACTCACGGATTTCCGCGTGGTACACGCGCGTATGCCAGCCGCGCGCTTCCATCGCCGCTTCGGTATATGACAGTGGCAATTTTGTTTCTACGCCGTACTCGGCCAATTGCGCTGCCAACCAGCGCGAGACTGGGCCAACGCCGGCCCCCTTAGGCTGACCTAAAGGGCAGTTGTTTTCACAGTGCCCGTTTAGTTCGCCCTGGGTTTGAATCATCAACAGGTTGGTCAACTCCTTTTCCTGGAGTGCCGACAGTTCGCCGGCTTTGAAAGCCAAATCGACTTTACTTTGCGGTTTTGTTCGCAATTCAGCGACGACGTCGGTGATTTTTTGTTTCGCAATTTCGCAATCGAGTTCCTCCACGATACTCGTCGGTTCGGGCAGAGGTTGAACCGACACTTCTTTTGTCGTTGCGGTCGGTTCATTCTCAGCTGTCGGTAACTGCGTCAATGCGTCCGGAATCTGCCCGGTCGACGCGCAGCCGATTGCGAACATCACCATGATAACAGCAACAAGCAAAGATTTCACCTCGTACCTCCTTTTAGATTGAATAGTTGACGGGCTCGTTCTGGTTTCCATAAAGCCAACATAATACTTGCTAGGGCAAATACTGCAAACCTAACTATCATTATAAAGATTGCCGGCAGATGCCAATATTTCAGCAATTCATGCACGGCAAAAATTACACCGATAAACACTGTTACCTCAGCAATGGTGGCAGCGATTTTGCCAATGTCAATTGTGATTTCGATAATCGTTGCAAAAACCCAGCACACCGCTACGAGTGTACCTTCGATCAGTTTTAAAAGAACGTTTTTTAACATTCCAAACCTCCTTTATGGAATATAATATATTAGCATATTAGCTACGCTTTGTCAATATGAGCGAAAAAGACTAAATTATCAATGAATTTGGGTTTTTGTGGGGCGATTTTGTGTGATATACTAAAGCCTACTATGATTGGTCTTGGCATTATTCTATCGGTAGTAACTTTGCTTGCCTGGGGTTTTGGCGATTTTTTTATTCAAGACAGTAGTCGGCGGATTGGCTCGTGGCCAACTTTGCTTGTAAAAAGCTTAGTTGGAGCGGTCGCCTTGTCTTTTTTTGTCGCCGATGAGATCTACTTGTTGTTTAACTTACCAGCAGGGCAACTAGCTTTGTTGTTGCTAACCATCGTGGTGATGATGCTAGCGATATTGTTTAGCTTCATTGCTCTTCGTGATGGTAAAATTTCGGTGGTGGTACCAATTATTAGTTTAGAATTGCCGCTGACCGTTATTTTAAGCGTGTTTTTTGGGCACAACCCGCTCACTTGGTTGCAAATTATATTAATCGCTTTAATCTTTATCGGGGTGCTATTAGTTATTACGCAACAACGACCGAACTGGCGAGGCGATCGACTTTCGTTTGAAAAAGGCGTAGCGGTAGCTGGCGCGGGCGCCATTTGTCTTGGCTTGGGTAATTTTCTGGTGGGAACGAGCAGCCAGACTATCTCGCCGTTATTAACTATCTGGTCCATTCAAGTGTTGGCATTAATATTAACCAGTCTGTGGTTTATTGTTAGTCGGCAGAGCGCAACGCTTTGGCTAGCCATTAAACGATTTCATCCCAGTACAATTCTACAAGCCATTTTTGATAACACTGCCTGGGTAACGTTTGCTTTTGCTACGACGTTTGTTTCGATCGGCGTGGTGACCGGTATTAGTGAGGGCTACGTAGTGGTGGCCGCCTTACTCGGCATTTGGTGGGGCCATGAAAAATTAAAACGGCACCAAATTATTGGTGTTGTTGTTACTATAGCTGCGATTTTGTTACTGGCCGTTTTTACTGTTTAAATATATGCGACGTTTTTTGAGTATCTTTTTTTGTCTGGTGATTACAACCCTACTGCCGTGGTCCGTTCTAGCAACTGATACTTCTTTAGTTCAACGATTGTCTGGCCGTATTTTATTGCAAGTAGAAAGCTACGGCCGAGCGTGGTATATCGACCCGGTGAGCCAAACACGGGTCTACTTACAAAATGGCGAAGAGGCGTTGCGATTGATGCGTCAATTGGGCTTGGGCATTACCGATGCCGATTTAACTCGTATCCCAACTAACAGTGGCGAGCTTGGCAACAAAGAATTAAGCCAGCGACTAGCAGGAAGAATTGTTTTACAGGTAGAACAACATGGCGAAGCGTGGTATATCGATCCTGTCACTCTTACCAGAACATATTTGCCAACCGGCGAAGCGGCTTATGAATTGTTACGTCAGCATGGTTTGGGTATTACCACAGCCAACTTAAGCCAGATTGCCATGAACGACTGGCAGGTGTGCCCCGATACAGCTTTTGGCAACGTGGCGGCGGCGGCTTACCAGGCCGGCAATTACCACGGTGGGCAATACGACGCCACGCCGTTACCATTGGCATCGTTAACTAAATTAATGACCGTATTAGTCGCCAACGATTTAATTGCCGATTGGAATAACACTGCTACCGTCACCGCCGCTGAAATTGAATATCCAAAGTTGTATGTCGGTGATGATACCACCAGTGAAATTAATCTAAAAGCGGGGGATGAGCTCAAGCTATCCGATATATTGAGCGCGGTATTAGTAGCTTCGTCAAACCAATCGGCGGCGGTGTTGGCCGATGCCACTGGTCTGTCACGCCAAGATTTTATTGCACTAATGAACAAAAAAGCGGCTGAGTTTGGTTTACTTAAAACCCATTTTGTTGATGTAGCCGGGCTGGACGCGCATAATGTCAGCACCGCCGCCGAATATGCTCAAGTAGCTAAAGCGGCATTTGCCGTGCCGCTAATTGCTAGTACCAGCCGGCAGACTGGCGCAACGCTTACTACTGCCGCCGGTCGCGCTATCACCGTTACTAATCGAAATTATAGTTTGCTGAAATACGAACCGGACGGCGTTAAAACTGGTTACTTAATCGAGGCCCAACGCAATGCGGTTATTCAAAAAGGTGATCGCACCATTGTAGTACTACATGCGCGAAGTATGAATGAACGCAACGCGCTGGTTGAAAAATATTTAAATAATTAGCTGGAATGAAAAACCCTCCGCCAGTGAGCGAAGGGTTTTTAGTGTTAGTCCAATTGGCGCCAATCGATGGTCATGCCGGAAATATCGACAAAGAAATCGTCGTATTCACAACTGTGCATCAAGCGGCGCAATTGTTGCCGACAAGCAGTGCGGAAAGCGCGCCGAGCAGCCGTTTTTTCCGGCCGCAGATTGGGTTTACTGCCCCAACCATGCCGATGAACCTGAATCCGCGCGCTGCGGCTGACCAAAAACTTTTCCACGTTCACGTTAGCCTCCAAAAGTGGTTACTTGGCTAACATTTTTACCTCCTTTAAGTAAGTGGGTTAAAAAGGCCATAATTTGAGTATACACTTTACGTTTTAACTTGTCAAGTGCTGGCTGAAATAAGCCACAGATGATGCTATAATAGGCGCGCTATGCTATACCAAAAGCTTATTCGACCGACGTTATTCAAATTAGACCCGGAATGGATTCATAATCTAGCCTCTTTTGGTTTGCGAATAACCAGCCAATCACCGTTGCGGTCAAACATCACTCGATATTGCAAAATAGATGATCCGATATTAAAAACAAACATTGCCAGCATTAAACTCGACAACCCTGTTGGCTTAGCCGCCGGCTTTGATAAAAACATTGTCGCGCCGCTGGCTTACCAAATGCTTGGCTTTGGCTTGGCTGAGTTGGGGTCGGTAACACAAAAGGCACAGCCGGGCAATCCTAAACCGCGTTTGTGGCGCTTACCAAAAGACCAGGGGATTATCGTCCATTACGGATTATATAATGACGGTGCCACGGCCATAAAGCAGCGTTTAGAAAAAGCACGGTCGCGACGAACTATTCCCTGGGGTGTTAGTATTGCTCCAACTACCGGTATTGCCCCAGAATCAATGATTGACGACTATCTAGCATCATTGGGCCAATTAGCACCGGTGGCGGACTATATTACTCTAAACGTTAGCTGTCCTAATGTTCACGATTGTAACCTATTCAGTGCGACAGAATTTGTTGAACAATTGATTCGCGCGGTAGGGCAGTTTCTTAATCAACAGCAATTAACTACTCCGGTGTTTGTAAAAATCGGCCCCAATGGTTCCACGACTGATTTAGAGCGAATAACTCGGGTAGTATTAGAACAACGACTCGCCGGTGTTGTTGCCACCAATCTAACTAAAGACAGACGGCAGCTTGATCATTCACAAAGCTCCGCGGCGGAACTTAACCATCCTGGCGGTATTTCCGGTCGATTGGTTAGAAACTTAAGCACCGAAACTATTAGACAACTTTGGCGCATTAGCAACGGCCAACTAAACATTGTTGGTAACGGCGGTGTTTTTACTGGCGCCGATGCCTACGAAAAAATTAGGGCCGGCGCACGCGCGGTGCAGATTATTACCGGTTTTATTTATAACGGACCGTTAGCGGTTAGGCGAATTAACCGCGAATTAGCCATGTTATTACGACGAGATGGCTTTAATTCCATTGCGGAGGCAGTGGGAATAGACGCTAAAAAACAGTTTTAACTATGCCAGAGCTTTGGTTAAAAAGAGCGACTAGCGCCGATTGGCAAGCAATCGCTGAAATTGAACAGCAAGTAGACCACAAACTATTTTTCAGTTTCGAACGTGAAGCAGAAATTGCAGACTACATTAAAAACAGTGCAGTATATTTTATAGTGAATGATAGTGGAACTGTCGGAACAATTTCTTATACTATTAAACCAGACGAGACAGTCTATTTGGATAGCTTGGTGATATTGCCGCAATATCGTCATCAAGGTATAGCCACCGCCGCTATGAACATTATTATGCATGAAATCGGTGTAAAAAAATGCTTGCTGGCTGTCCACCCAGAGAACAGGGTGGCAATTAAACTTTATCTTAACTTTGGTTTTGCAATTACAGCTTGGAAAGATAACTATTTTGACGACAGCCAGCCAAGGCTAATTATGGAAAAATCAATTAACTTTTAATATGCTCTATCTAAAAAACAAACATTCTTTTTGGAAGCACCTCTTAGTAATACCGATTATTTCTTCGGTGGTTATTCCGCTGATTATATTGGATATTTGGATAGAACTGTACCATCGGATTTGTTTCCCGCTTTGCGGTTTGCCATATATTCAACGGCGGCATTACATTCAAATTGTCGACCGGGCTAAACTGCAATATCTAAGCTGGTTACAAAAGATTTATTGTATGTATTGCGGTTATGGTAATGGCGTAATCAGATACTGGGGCGCTATTGCTGGCACCACCGAACACTACTGGTGCGGCATTCAACACCAGAATAAAACCGAGTTTATTACGCCGGAATACCAAAAAAACTTTTCCGTTTATGGTGATAAAGAAGACTTTAAGAAAAAATATTGTAAACTTCGCTAGCCACCGCTTATGCCAAACCTATCTTTAATCGTCGTTGATAAATTCATGCAGGAAACCGTTCGCCAGGCGGGTAAGATTTCGCTGGGTATTTTCGGTAAAGCTAAACTAGCCTATACCAAGCAAAACGCCGCTGATGTGGTAACGCAGGGCGATCTAAAAGTAGAAAAAATGGTGCTAGCCGCTATTAAGCAGCAGTTTCCACAGCATAGTATTCTGTCGGAAGAAGGCCATGGTACCGAACAGGGAAGTGAATATCAGTGGATTTTAGACCCAATCGACGGCACCCGAAACTTTTTAACCGGTACGCCACTTTTTGGCGTAATGCTGGCGCTGGCTCGCCGCGGTAAAGTGATTAGATCGGCGGTGCTGTTACCTTACTTTAACGAACTATACTTTTCTCGACTCGGCAAAGGTGCCACTTGTAACGGTAAAAAAATCCATTGCAGTAGCAAGGCTAACTGGGATTTAAGTTATGGCTGTATGACAGTTAACTTTGTTGCCGACAAAGCGCAGTTAGCCAGCGCGTTCATGCACAAGGCATTAAAAGAACCGGTCTGGATTAGTGGTTTTGGTTCCATTGCTGTTAATGCTGCCTATGTTGCCAGCGGCCGGCGTGACTGGACCGCTTCGCTGGATGGTAATACTTGGGACTACGCGCCGACTTCTTTATTACTTCAAGAAGCTGGTTGCAAAGTAACTGATCGCCATGGCAAATCGTGGCAAGTCGGTAGCAAAGGTATTATCGCTGCCAACAAAAAACTCTACCCAACCATCGCTAAGCTAGTTACGAATATACCAGAAAATGGCTAAATATAAACAAAGTACAGCAAACATTAGCAGCACATCGGCAAGTAAAAAACCTTTCTTTTCCTAAGAAAATAGACCATCGATCCGACACTGTGTATAAAAACCTAGGGTTTTTGCTTGTTTTCTGCTATACTCGCCAATAGATAATTCACGTATTGCCATAAAATCTAACCAAAACCATATCTATGGCTAAGATGACCAAGAGCCAAGTGCTCCAAGCTTTGGCTGAGAAAGCCGAAGTAAGCAAGAAGCAGGCAGCCGCATTTTTGGATGCCTTAGTTGAACTGGCCTACAAAGAGGTCAAGTCAAACGGTGAATTCGCTTTTGCCGGCGTCGGCAAGTTAGTGAAAGTAAACCGCAAAGCACGACAAGGTCGCAACCCAGCCACTGGCGCGACTATCCAAATCCCAGCTAAGACCGTGCTGAAGTTCCGCGTGGCCAAAGCTGCCAAAGATAGCTTACTGTAATTTCTCACAATCATCAGTAGCAAAAAACCACCATGACCTGGTGGTTTTTTGTTTTGATATGTTACGATGTGTTATTTTCTGGTATACTTTGCACTAGGAGGTATGCCACCAAAATCAAAAAACAAAAAACGAGCGTGGGTGGTTGCAGTCAACATGGGCTATGGGCATCAACGCGCCGCGGCACCATTTGCGGATATTGCCTTGGGGGGAGTTCTAACCGCTAACGATTACCCCGGCATTCCAGCCACTGATCGAGCACTGTGGGAACAGTCGCGTCGTTTTTATGAAATAATTTCCCGGGCCAGCCATTTGCCGCTTATCGGTCCGTGGTTGTTTAATTGGTACGATCACGCCTTTCAAGAAATCGAGCCATTTTACCCTAAACGAGATCTGTCGCAGTCTACTTTTCAATTACGACAGATGTATCGTTTTATTCGGCGGCAGGGTTGGGGGAAGCATTTAATTAATCAGTTGAATGAACGCGGCGGTAAAACCCCGATCCTAACCACTTTCTTTGTTATCGCGTTTTTTGCCGAAGAGCATAATTATCAGGGAGATATCTACTGTTTAGCGACCGATACAGACATTAGCCGTGTGTGGGTGCCGCTTAACCCTAAAAAAAGCCGCATCAAATATTTCGCGCCAACTGTGCGGGTGCAAGAACGCCTTAAGTTATACGGTGTATTGCCGGAAAACATTATTCTGTCCGGGTTTCCATTGCCGAAAGGAAACATTGGCGGTCTACAGATGAATATTCTTAAGCAAGATTTGTGGCGGCGCGTTCACCATCTCGATTCCCAACATATATTTATTAACAAATATCGAGAGAGCTTGCATCGATATCTAGGGCACGACCAGCAATCTTGTAAGGGAAAATGCAGCTTGAGCATTACTTTTAGTGTGGGTGGCGCCGGTGCCCAGCGAGAGATTGGCATTACTATCGCCAAAAGCTTTCAAAAGTTACTTCAAAACAATCAGCTTGTTCTAAACTTAGCAGCTGGTACTCGGAGCGACGTGGCTGATTATTTTCAACGGCAACTCCGTCGGCTGCATCTGTCGGATCGAATTGGTAAGAACATAAAAATTATTTATCAGGCTAGCAAAGACGAATATTTTGTTCAATTTAATAACCTGCTTCGCACCACCGACATCTTATGGACTAAACCGAGCGAATTGGCGTTCTTCACCGGTTTAGGCATACCAATTATTATCGCTCCGCCAATCGGTTCACAGGAATATTCCAACCAGCGCTGGCTAGAAAGTATCGGCGGTGGTATTCAACAACTAGACCCAGCTTACGCTCATCAATGGCTATTAGACTGGCGAGAGAGTGGCTGGCTAGCCGAAGCAGCGCTGCAAGGGTTTTTAGACGCGCCCAAACTTGGCACTTATACCATTGAGCGAACGCTGTTTGGTCAACATACTTCATACGAAGGACAAGTCGAACTTATTTAATTCATATATTTTATGATGAGTTTCTACTTCATCGTCGGGAGTTTTATCCTCCTCAGTATCGCCGTTATCCTGGCGTTACTACAAGGCCTACAACGTCGGCCGGCACATTGGCTTCATACCGCTTACCTTTGGTTTGGTGGCGTGAGCGCTATTTGCTACTGGATTGGTGTTGATTTGGTCATTTTAAGTAAACGAGCCAGCACGCTCTTTCTACAAGAGTTAAACGTTGTGGCACTGTTAATGCTGTTAACAGTAGTAAGCTATCCGTTGCTTAAACATGGTAAAGGGAAAAAGAAAGCCAGCCTTTGGCCGCATTACCTCTTGTTAGGTTTAACCGCCGTGATTGCATTTTTAATGAACACTAAGTGGAGCGGCGGGTTCTAAACTAGAAAAACAAAAAACCGTCCCGATAGTCGAGGCGGTTTTTTTTATTATTTATTTTACAGTAATCGGGGCTACCGCCGCTAAACCTTCTTCACCACCGGTAACCACATAAAGCCAAAGCTCGTAATTGCCGGCACTACTGGGAGCCACTAACGCTGCTCCATCAACACCATTAAACATTTGGGGGACAGTTTCGCTAACAAAGATACTTCGTTGCGGATCGACTATCTTAAAGAAGAAGCTATCACCGGCGGCAATGTTTGGCAGCCGTTGCCAAGTGATAGTGATTTTTCCGCCAGTTGCTATCGCCGTTGCTTGGTCGGGGAAATCTATCGATTGAAAGAACTTGTTATAGAGTTCTTGTCGTGGCGCGATATCCGGCGTTGTGGTGAGCTTGTCTCCCCACCAACGGCCTTGACCGTATTGCCAGATCGCCATACCAATACTTGCTACTAGTATGACGACTGCTAACACGGTAACTATTTTCATGATTGTCTTCATAGAGAAGCATTTAATATTATCACCTAAAGTATAGCGCAAATTGGCAAAATAAAAAATCCTGCCTTACGACAGAACTATTTATAGATTCAAACTCGGGGTGGTCCCGCAGGGCGGGACGACCTTCTCGCTCGCTGCGGGACGCGCTACCCGGCGAGCTATACCGTATTAATTGCATCGATTCAAATTCGGGGTGGGGGGATTCGAACCCCCGACCTCACGCACCCGAAGCGTGCGCGCTACCAACTGCGCTACACCCCGAATTTGAATCTATAGCTTTCAACCCTTGCTTCAAAACGGACGTTTTTAATTGTTCTGTTTGTGACGAAAGTGCTCCCATGGTATGCTATTTATGAATTTTTGGCAACCCTGCCTATTTAATTCATAATTGACACCTTATGAACGGATACGTTGCCGACATTGGCAAAATTACACTCGATAACACCAATTTCCGTACGGTGCTTTACACCGCCAAGAACTGTCAGTTGGTAGTTATGCATCTAAAACCTGGTGAAGATATTGGCGAAGAAGTGCATCAACTAGACCAGTTTATTCGCATCGAAGCCGGTACTGGCCAGGCTATTCTCGATGGTGCTACTCATGCCATTGCAGCCGAATATGCCATAATTATTCCTGCTGGCACTAAACATAACATTATTAATACTTCCACCGCCGAACCGATGAAGTTATATACACTCTACGCCCCACCGGAACACCGCTATGACATAGTTCATGTCACCAAGGCCGATGCCGTAGCAGATACTAGCGACCATTTCGACGGTACTACCACTGAATAATATAGAAAACCCCGCTAACTGGCGGGGTTTTTGTTAGGGGTGTATACTAGCTTTGGGCCGGTATTTTTCTGGCCATTTTTTATGCCGCAGGATTTATTCAGCAAAAACGTTAGAGCCGCCGCGCCGTTGGCAGACCGCATGCGCCCGGAAATACTGGACGAATTTGCCGGCCAGCAGCATTTGATCGCGCCGGGAAAGCTGCTCCGGTCGGCTTTAGAAGGCGACCAGGTGCCATCGATGATCTTTTGGGGGCCACCAGGTTGCGGCAAAACAACACTGGCGCGAATTATCGCCAACACTACTCAGTCGGTATTTGTACAAATGTCGGCGGTGAGTGCCGGGGTGAAGGAACTCCGCGAAGTGGTGCGAGTGGCACAAGATACCACTAAACTGCACAACCGGCGGACAATTTTGTTTATCGACGAAATTCATCGCTGGAGTAAATCGCAACAAGATGGGCTGCTGCCGTATATTGAAGATGGTACCATTACGCTGATTGGCGCCACCACCGAAAACCCGTCGTTTGAAATTAATTCGGCGTTGCTGTCGCGCTGCCGGGTGTTTGTATTGGAAAAACTGACTGGCCAAGATATTGCGGCGTTAATTGCTCGCGCGTTGAAAGACCCCGAGCGTGGTTACGGCAACCTGTCTATTATTACCGACAAAGAAACCATTGCCTGGTTGGCCAAGATGGCCGACGGCGACGCTCGGGTGGCCTACAACGCGCTGGAGTTTGCCGTGCAGTCGTTAAAACAGCGTGGCGGTGAATTGCAGCTCACGCAGGATATTTTGAAAGAAGCACTGCAAAAGTCGCATTTATTGTACGACAAAGGTGGCGAGCAGCATTTTAATATCATTTCCGCCCTACATAAAAGTCTACGCGGTTCGGACGCTGACGCGGCACTTTATTGGTTGGGGCGAATGCTGGAAGCGGGAGAAGACCCACTTTATGTCGCCCGACGGCTAGTCCGTTTTGCTTCGGAAGATATCGGCCTGGCCGACCCACAGGCCTTATTGCAAGCGGTCGCCGGCTATCAGGCCTGTCATTTTATGGGTATGCCGGAGTGCAATGTAATTTTGGCGCAAGTGGTGGTTTATCTAGCGCGAGCCAAAAAGAGCAACTCACTCTACGCGGCTTATCAAGCCGTGCAATATGACGTTAAAGAAACCGAGGCCGACCCGGTGCCGATTCACCTGCGCAATGCGCCAACCAAACTAATGAAAGAACTTGGCTATGGTAAAGACTACAAATACAACCCCGATCATAATTATCAAGGCGACATCCAAGATTATCTGCCGGCTAAGTTGAAAGGTAAACGGTATCTAAAAGATTAAAAGAAACCCTTTGCCAATTCGATGGGGGTTTCCATTTGCTGACTTAAGACAACCATATCCTTATATCTCCCCCAAGAGTGTTATGGGGAATTAAAATCGTCGGGGGGTCTGGGGGCGGCACGAGGCGGAGGCGCCGCCTGTGCTACTCGGCGGTGTTGCCAAGGCGGCGCCGAGTGAAGAAAGAACCATGGTGCCACTAGCGTCAGCCTTATTTGCCGCCCCCAGAGCTTTTTGGTTAATTTCTGGTGACAAAAAGTAATGCCTACCGCAGGTAAACCGTGAACTATGTAAAAGGAGATGCTTATTGGTAATGCACGGGCAAGGGGTCCCTCGATGCCACTTCGGGATGACAGAAATAGGAGTAATGGCGAAAAGGGCGAGAGATAACAAAGATGGGAAGAATAACAAAAGAAAAACCCTCCGCCTAAGGCAGAGGGTTTTATAATGTGTGTCGGTTAAGCGTTAGTCGATGGCGGCGGGGCCACGATACTACGGAAAGTTTGTTCTTCCGTTGGTGAGCTGAATTGCGGCTCTTGGCCGTGATATAGCTGCCAAATTTTGCCGCGACTTTCCAGGGTTAAACAGTTGGCTGCTACGCAAGCACGCCGCTTGCCGTCGGTGAACATGATGTGATAACCGCGCCGTTCTTCCGGCGGTGTCGGGTCGCTGTCGTTACATACAACAGTGTAGTTGATGTCGATAATTTCGACTCGGTCGGTTTTTCCGTTGAGATTGAGGGTAGCAAAATCGCCCTCCCAAAGAGCCAGCTCCGGCAACGGGCCGACAAACTGCAGCGGATAACCAAGTGGCGACAGCGCTGATGGTTTGGGCAGGGGATTAGGCCCACGCGTGACCAGCTGGAGTTGGCTGGCAGTCAAATTGTAGGTTTGACCGTTTTCGGTGCGAAACAGCACCCAATTAAGAATGTTGTAGACGCCGGCCACGTTCTGTTTGAAGTTCACTCGGCTATAGCACTGCTGTACATAGCCGACAATAGTGCCAACTGTGTCGACAGCCACACCATCAGCTTTACCGGCGATTTTTACAACTGTCTGATCGCCGATGGCGAAAACTTCCTGCGACATTTATCACCTCCTTGCAGTTAATAAACCAGTTTATTTGAGAAAAGAACCAATGTTTTATATTACTATACAAGATAGTTTTTGTCAACAGTAAGCGAGGGGGCAAAAAGGCCCCCAGAAATGGAGGCCTAAAATGTTATGCGGAGTAGCGGTTTTATTGAGCCGCCGCTGGACCGAATGATCTGGAAATTATCGGTACGCCAAGTTCTCGTTCGATTTCTTTGGCGTATTCGTCTGGGTCGACCGATACGGTTCGGTACTGTGGTGTGATTGACTGAACTAGCTCAGTGACTCGTTCTTGTTCTGCTCGCGTAGTTGGAACAGCCACATCGGTCAGCTTTTCGCCAGACGGCAGACGATAGCTGGTGCATATCTGCCCCAACGGCGGAATACGATCGAGATGGGTTAATGCCAACCCATCAACACCCTTGGTAGCGGCTAAAGCATAGCGAGCTAACACGGCATCGAAATAACCAACGCGGAATATGCCCTGCCACCGGCCGGTGCCATTGTGCAGATCTGGCATAGTGGCGGTCAAATTACTATCTTCGGTGGGGAAAGGGCCGGCACCATGACGAGTGTAATAAGTGCGCAACACACCGATGCGAGTGACCGGCTGTCGATACTTAATTTCTTCAAGCAGCGTGAGCGCATTGGCCGTGGTGGTGGTGCTCCAGGTGGTATAAGGGTGAAAGCCGACGTTTGCATCGAGCAACACGCCTTGTGCGCCCTCGAACACTAAATTGTGTTCAGCTGCCAACAACTGCAAATACCGCTCGGAGACAACCGTTACTTGACTGGCAACGCGTTGGTAAGACTGCACCAGCCAGGGGATAATTTTGTCGTCACACAAAAGCTTGGCCTCATCGCTCACCGGCGACTGTTGGCATAACGTTTCCAAGTGTTCTTTGAACTCTTCGTGCTTAAGTGCCTGCAGGAAGGTAAATACCTCAGTAATCGCTTGTGGCGAGCGTAATTGACCCGCCCGTAAGGCTTGATTTGGCCAGCTGAGCGCGTCGCAAGCGGTTTCGCCTATGCCCAGGCCACAACTACCATGGCGGTTCGCCCCGCGTAAGAATTCACGAATGCGATTGGCGGCCTTGTGGAACGGTGTTACCACCAATGCCCGTTCATCAACGGTCAGCAGCTCGTACGGATTTCGTCCGGTTAATTGCCAAAGGTGTTTGGCTTCGTTAACCATGGCGGCCGGATCAAACAGCATAAAGCGAGACAGATGCGTTCGCACACCCGGCACGAAACTGCCGCTGCCGAATTGCGAGAAAGTGTGATGCCGCCCGTCGGGCAGCATGGCGTTATGAGCCGCTTGGCTGCCGCCACCGTAGCGAATAACGACGCTATTGGGCTGTCGATGGCAGTGCCGATTAGTCGTTTCACCCTTACCATTATCGCCAAACCCCAGGTCGGTGATAATGGTAGCTTGTAAATTATTCATCTCAAGCCTCCTGTGATAGGGGAGTAAGTTTTTTAGTTAAAGGGTTATAACGAGCTTTGTTAAGAAAACAGCCCCGACCATTGCGGCCAGGGCTGTTAATTGTGTGTTAATTTCTACCTGACACAAGCCGCTAACGTCTGTGCTTCGCTCAGCGCTGCAACCACATTGCGGCGATTGATGCCGGTTAAGCCGAGAGTGCTGGCCACTGTTTCCGCGTCTTGGCTGGTTTCCATCATCGCCACCAGGCCGGCGATTACTTCGCAAATGTCGGCCGCGTCGGCCACTGGAATTACTCGACCAACACCAACCAGATTTTCCCAGTAGGTGCGGTTTTCCTTGCAGCCACGATAACTGGTGTTTTGCGGAATGATGTGAAAGTGAACCCACTTGGCCGCCACTTCCGCTTCCAGCGTTTCGATTGGGATATCGGCGGGAATGTCATCGCCAAAAACGGCTTTGATCTCGTCAACGCGGGCTTTGGGGTAGCCTTTTTCATCGCCGATGGTAAAGAGATAGCCCTTCTTGCCGCGCTGGGCAAAACAGTCCGTGCTGGTCTTGCGTGCGGCGAAGTAGAATCCCAGATGATAGGATTCGTGATTGCCGCCACCACCACCGCCCTCCAGAATGATGTTACGCAGCTGATCATCGCAACGGTTGTCGGATTCGAACTGGCCGATCTGGAACGGGAAATCGTCGGAAGTCCAATCGCCCACGGCACCGTAGCAGATCTGAATGTCGTGCAGGTTGGCTTTGACAATAACCGCGTCCATCAAACCGGGTAACTGGCCTTGCATCACTTGCGGCGTTTCGGACATCGAACCGGTCACGTCGAACATTACTGCCATCGCCACCGAAGCGGGGTGTTCCATCGAATCGCGGCTTTCACGGCCGATGGCGCTAATTCTGGTTGGGTCGAGGTCCGGATGAACTTTGGCTGCCACTTCGCCGGTTTGCACACGCCGGCTGTAATCGAAGTCGTCAACGCCAGCGGTACGACGAGCTTTAACCGAATCAGCATACAAATCATTGTCCCATGTTCCACCACCCATGGCATCCTCCTGTCATCGGGCTAGTATTAGCCGATGCGAAATTGGTTATTAAGTTGTCAACGAGCTGTCTTTATTAGTGTAGCTTTGACACTATCTACACCTAGAGCATAGCACGTTAATAGATAGTGTCAATAGCACACTAAACAGTGGTGTGGATAAAAAAACAATAAAAGAAAAAACCCCAATTAAGGGGTCTTTCTGTGATGTCGAAGATGGCGGAGCAATTAAGCGAGCTATGGCCGAGCTAAATCGCTCAATTCTCCGCATTTTCAATATCTGGTGTTCATTCTGCCGTATTCTCGGCCTATACAGCAGAAGGGGGGCTGTTTTTTTCCCGCTTTCGTTGCGGACACCCGACTATTCCGTCCCGTCGAATAGCCAGCCTTGCAATGATTTCCATATTAGCACAACGGGAGTTTATTGTCAAGTATTACCAAATAATAACCTAAAAGCTATCAATTTTTACCCATTTTCCAACCGGCAAATTACCCAAAGAAACAATGCCATCGCGAACGCGCTGCAAAAAGGTTACCCGACAACCCACAACCGCCAGCATGCGCCGGATCTGTCGTTTTTTACCCTCTCGTAGAATAATCTTAACTTCTTGATCGTTGATGACAGCAATCTTACACGGCGCGGTTTTGCCGTCGTCTTCTAGGTTAACCCCTCGCTGCAGCTTCGCTCGAGCTTCCGATGTAAGTGTACCGGTAAACCGCACCAGATATTCTTTTTCGTTCTGATAACGCGGATGGGTAAGTTTCTGGGTGAGTTCACCGTCGTTAGTAAAAAGCAGCAATCCGCACGAATCTTTGTCGAGCCGGCCAATTGGCCACAGCGCGGTGCGCCATTCCATCGGCAATAAATCGTAAACGCTTTTTTCGCCGGGGAAATGAGCGCGAGTAGTAACATAACCAACTGGTTTATGTAGCATCACGTAAACCAGCTCAGCCGGCGGCATAATTACTTTGCCGTTAACTGTCACTTTGTCTTTAGCCGGATTAACCGACTGACCAATGTGGGCTAATTCGCCATTAACCGCCACTGCCCCAACCGTAATCAGCCGCTCCGACGCCCGGCGCGAAGCCACGCCGGCCCCGGACAGAAATTTTTGTAAACGCATTATAGTCATACGCGGCTATCATAGCACAAAAATTACCAATGTGGATAAGGCAATTGACGCCAGTGGGGAAGTTGCTAGACTATCTCCTTAGGTGTGGGTGCCACTTGGTCCGATGAGGATGGGAGGGGAATGTCCTTAAAAGTCCGTACAATCATTGGAGATTGGTGCCACATTCGTGTGTGCGAGTTACCTCGTCAGTCCGAATTAAAAAATTATCGGTTGATCGTCGCAACTTGCCTAATCGAATGTTACTGATCTCACCTAAGCTCATGCGGCACTTTGTATTTTAAGGACACCCTCCCGCACCCCAATTGCTCTTTTTTGCAACACTACGCCCCCTGCATATCCAGAAAGGTTAGGTGCCAACTTGCGTTTTACCTACTCTCAACGCACGATCGCACCCCTCCTCCTTCCGTACCCTTTCTGCATCGCAGGGGGTTTTCTTTTTGCGACAATCTGCTAACATAGCAACATAACTTAATTTGGGCCAGGCACGGGTTTACTGCGGTAGACCGGTGTCCCTTTTGCTATGCCATTCAAATTACAATCAAACTTTAAGCCCGCCGGCGGCCAGCCAGCAGCAATTAAGCGGCTTTTGCAGGGATATAAGAAGTATCCCCAACAAACGCTATTGGGGGTGACTGGCTCGGGCAAAACGTTTACCATGGCCAATATCATTACCAAGGTGAACCGCCCAACGCTGATTCTGTCACACAACAAAACCTTGGCGGCGCAGTTGCACCAAGAGTTCAAAGACTTTTTCCCCGAGAACAAGGTCTGCTATTTTATTTCTTATTACGACTACTACCAGCCGGAAAGCTATTTACCACTGACCGATACTTATATTGAGAAAGACACCAACATTAACGATAAGATCGAGCAGCTGCGGTTAGAAGCTACGGCCAGCTTGCTCTCACGCGACGACGTAATTATTATCGCTTCGGTGTCGTGTATCTACGGTTTGGGCAAACCAGAGAACTATCTGCATGGCGCAATTGAACTGGCCGTAGGGCAGAAAATTGACCGCGACGCGGTGGTACATAAATTAGTCGACCTATTGTATCAGTCGAACGACACCGAACTAATGCCCGGGCGATTTCGTGTGAAAGGAAACATTGTTGAGTTAATTGAAGGTGCCGGCACTAGCGTCCTGCGCTTAAAGTTTGATGACGACCGCCTAGTCGCCATGACCGAACTCCACCCAATCACTTTTGCTAAAGTGACAGAACTACCCCAAACAATAATTTTCCCGGCCAAACATTTTATTATCACCGATGCCGATAAAGCTCGCGCCTTAAAGTCGATTCGGGCGGAATTGGCTGAATACCTGCCGAAGCTGGGTGAACTAGAACGCTATCGATTGGAAAAACGTACCAACTACGATTTAGAAATGATCGAGGAGCTTGGCACCTGCAAAGGCGTCGAAAACTACTCGCGGCATTTTGACGCCAGAAAAGCCGGTGAACCGCCATACACGTTGCTCGATTATTTTGAGCAGAAAGGGGAGTGGTTGTTTTTAATTGACGAAAGCCATGTAACTTTGCCGCAAGTGGGCGGCATGCACGGCGGCGATCAGTCACGTAAAAAGAACCTGATCGACTACGGCTTCCGTCTGCCCTCGGCTTACGACAATCGGCCGCTAACTTTCCCCGAATTTGAAAAGTATTTGCGCCACGTTGTTTACACTTCGGCCACGCCGGCTGATTATGAAATCCGCCACTCCGGCCAAACGGTTGAGCAGATTATCCGCCCCACTGGGTTAGTTGACCCAGAGATAACCGTTAAACCAGCCGAAGGCCAGGTGAAAGATGTGGAAAAAGAAATCCGCCAGACAGTCGACAAGGGCTATCGCGTGTTGGTAACAACTTTGACTAAACGTTTGGCTGAAGATTTAACCAGCTATCTGATTGAACAAGGCGTTAAAGCGCAATATTTGCATAGCGAAATCGACACGCTTGAACGAACCAAAATTATCCAAGATTTGCGCCGAGGGACTTTTGACGTATTGGTCGGCATTAATTTATTGCGCGAAGGAATTGATATCCCCGAAGTTGGCTTGGTGGCGATTTTAGATGCCGATAAGGAAGGTTTCTTGCGTAATGAACGGAGCTTGATTCAAACCATTGGCCGGGCCGCGCGTAATGTCGACGGCCATGTAATCATGTATGCCAACAACATCACCGGCTCGATGGAACGAGCCATTGCCGAAACCGACCGCCGTCGCGCTAAGCAACGCGCCTATAATAAAGAACATGGCATTACCCCACAAAGCATTGTTAAAGCGGTGATGGCCCGAGAAGAAGACGCACTACTGCCAGACCTAAACGATAAAGAGACAGACCTACGGCAACTGCTGATTGAACTGGAACTGGCCATGCAAACCGCCGCCGAAGAGCTGAACTTTGAACGAGCGATTGAACTGCGGGAGAAGATTAAAAAGGTAAAGAAGAAAATGAAATAATTGTATGCCAGCTGACTTTATATCGATCCGCGGGGCGCGGGAACACAATCTAAAAAACATCAACATCGATCTGCCGCTTAACCAGCTGATTGTCTTTTCCGGTTTGTCCGGTTCTGGCAAATCGACGTTAGCGTTCGACACTATCTATGCCGAGGGTCAACGCCGTTATGTTGAGTCGCTGTCGTCTTATGCGCGACAGTTTTTGGGCGTGATGAATAAGCCGGATATCGACAGCATTAAAGGTCTGTCACCGGCAATTTCGATTGAGCAAAAAAGTATTTCGCACAATCCACGTTCAACCGTTGGTACCACCACCGAGATTTACGACTATCTGCGGTTGTTATTTGCTCGGGTTGGCATACCGCATTGTCCGCTGTGTGGTAAAGAAATCAAACCGCAAGACGCGGAAAGTGTCACCAAAACTCTGCTGCGCGAATTCGCCGGGCGCAAGGTGCGTATTTTGGCGCCGGTAATTCGCGGCAAAAAAGGAAACTACGAACAGCTGTTTGAAGATTTAAATAAGCAAGGCTATGTGAGCGTGCGCGTAGACGGCATCGCTGGTGAAATGACCGACTACCTAGGCGACGGCCAACAAAAGCTGTCACGCTATGCACCGCATAATATCGAAGTAATTATCGACAGCATTACGGTAAATAGCGACGTAAAAAGCCGGCTGCAACGTTCGGTGGAAACAGCATTAACTCTCGCCAATGGTTTAGTGCTGATTGCAGCCGATAAGCCGGCAGCCATTCATCATGTTAAAAAAGACAAAGAAAAGACCGAGGAGCGCTTGTACTCGCGCCATTTGGCTTGCCCAGATTGCGGCATTTCACTAGAAGAAATGCAGCCACGCTTGTTTTCGTTTAATTCGCCATTCGGCGCTTGCCCGGTTTGCCATGGCTTAGGCTTTATCCAAAAGTTTGACGTCGACCTTATTATTCCCGATCGGTCTGTGTCGTTGGCCGATGGTGCTATAAAACCGCAAGGGTTTAGCGCTCACGGCTTCTTTTTGCAGATGTTAAATAAGCTAGGCCGAATGTTCCATTTTAATGTTGATGCGCCGGTAGAAGAATTATCGGCCGAAGCCATGAATATTATTATGCATGGCACCGATAAACGCATCGACTGGCGGATTGATTCGCGCACTACCGATACCTATTGGGAATGGACCGGTAAGTGGGAAGGGGTAATTCCTCGTTTAGAACGGCTTTACAAGCAGACCGATTCCGACAGCCGACGGCAGGAGATGGAACGTTATATGATCGAACAACCCTGTGGCGCTTGCCGTGGCGCACGATTAAAAGAAGAGGCTTTGGCTGTAACGGTACACGGCAAAAACATTAACCAAGTGAGTGAACTTTCCATTCGCCAAGCGCAAGAGTTTTTTGCTCATTTACCATTGGCCGCCGGGCAAGTTGAAGTAACCGGCCCAATTTTACGCGAGATCGACAGCCGCTTGCGATTTTTGATTGACGTTGGTTTAGAGTATTTAACCTTAGCGCGACGTTCGAGTAGTTTATCCGGCGGTGAAGGCCAGCGGATTCGTTTGGCTACCCAAGTTGGCTCGGAACTGCGCGGGGTGATGTATGTGCTCGATGAACCGTCGATCGGGCTGCACCAGCGTGATAATCAACGTTTGATTCATACTCTAACCGGGCTGCGTGATCTGGGTAACACCGTGATTGTGGTAGAACACGACGCGGAAACAATTTTATCGGCCGATTACGTGGTCGACATTGGCCCGGGTGCCGGCATTCACGGCGGGGCCATTGTGGCCCAAGGTACACCCGCGCAAATTATGAAAAGTAAGCCGTCGCTAACCGGTCAATATTTATCGGGGCGAAAGTTTATTCCCATACCGGAACGTCGCCGGCCACCGCGTGGTTTTATTACTTTGTCTGGAGTAACCGAACACAACTTAAAGAACATCACCGCCGAGTTCCCAATTGAAGTATTGTGTTGTGTCACTGGTGTCTCTGGCTCCGGCAAATCGACCTTGGTCTCCGACACGCTTTATCCGATTTTGGCTAAGCGCTTTCATCACGCCAAATTAAACGTGGGCAAACACAAAAAAGTAGAGAACTTTGGCTATTTGGATAAAGTGATTATTGTCGACCAGTCACCAATCGGCCGCACGCCGCGCAGCAACCCAGCTACTTACACCGGCGTGTTTACCTACATTCGTGAATTGTACGCGGCGACCAAAGAAGCTAAGGTGCGCGGTTACGACCCAGGCCGATTCAGCTTTAACGTGGGAGGCGGCCGCTGCGAGAACTGCCAGGGCGATGGCGTAATCAAGATTGAAATGCACTTTTTGCCAGACGTATATGTGACGTGCGAACAATGCCATGGCAAACGCTACAACGAAGAAACTTTGGCCATTACCTATCGCAATAAAAACATCGCCGATATTTTAGCAATGACAGTAGAAGAAGCCGCTCAGTTTTTTCAGCATATCCCGCGAGTACAGCATAAAATGCAAACCCTGCTCGACGTAGGTTTGGGCTATATCAAACTCGGTCAATCAGCCACCACCCTCTCCGGTGGTGAAGCCCAGCGGATCAAGTTGACGGCCGAACTGTCACGGCGCGATACTGGCCGCACTATGTATATTTTAGACGAACCAACCACCGGTCTGCATTTTGCCGATGTTGAAAAACTATTGTTAGTGTTGAACAGACTGGTCGATAAAGGCAACACGGTTTTAGTAATTGAGCACAATCTTGATGTATTAAAATGCGCCGATTGGATTATCGATCTTGGGCCCGAAGGTGGTGCTGGTGGGGGAGAAATAATCGCTGCCGGCACGCCGGAGCAGATTATGAAAGTAAAAGAAAGTTACACCGGTCAATTCTTGCGCTCGGAACTAGGTAGAAAGACAGTGCCAAAAAAGAAGTAAGTAAAAACCCTCCGCCTTAGGCGGAGGGTTTTTTGTTTGTGTGTCAAAATACAACCAATACATTCCATCGGTCGCGAAATTGACCACGAATATCAAACAGGGCTAGACGATTGCCTGGCAGTACAACTGGAATACGGTTACCCCAACGAGCACCGATAATCGCTATTGGCATATACATTTCACGGGTTTTTGGAGTAGAAGCGATAAACTCCAAGGCTCGCTTAATACCAACTGGTTTGCTGCTTGCGACGTTTTGTAAAATAGACAACATTCTTAGCATACTACCACCAGTATAAACGTAATATTTAACCTGCCGCTCCCCAGTGTAATCGTCTACCAATGGAAAGTGCCAATAGTTACATGGCCATACGCCAACCGTTCATCTGGCACCTGGCTAATAATTCCCGGCACCGCAGCTTCATTACCACGAGCCGCCTTTTCAATCGCCCTTACTAGGCGATCAACATCGGACAGAGATAAAGTTTCCCAATCCATGTTTCCCTCGCCCTGTGAATGGTTAATGTTGTCAAATAACGTGATAGGGGAATATACCAGGGATTGAGAAGAAAGTCAAGACGTTTGTGTATGCAGGGAGCAATATGCAGTATGTGGGAGTATGCATGCACGTTCGTATAAAACAATTCCTGCATACTCGTATATATTAAAACCCCGTCATCCTGCAAAGCAGAACAACGGGGTTGATTGTGAATGTTATTCAATATTCATACCGATTCTCTCGTTTTCCTCTTGTATCTGCACCAGCTGCCTTTGGGCCAGCATAGTGCCGACTCGGAAAACTGCCATATGGAGCAGCGGTTCTTCGTCGTTTTCGCCACCACCAGCACCAGATTGCATTTGAAACGGACAGCGGATCATACACATGAAATCGAAGAAGCAGCGAAACTCGGCCACGGCATGCAATGTGTCCTTCGCTCGCTCTTCATCCGCTAATTGATCTTGGATATAACCGATCATGTGGTCATCCCAGCTTGCCATGCCGGTAAAAAACATTTTGAGCACATTGAATTTCTTGTCGGTCAGCGTCAGCCACAGCTTGGTTCGCGCTTCTTTTTTGCTTAAATCAAGTTTGGTCTTTTTTGACTTCAACTGACGCAAACTTTTTATTGCCTGTTCGATGGTGGCGTGGTAGTCTTGGCCGCTTCTCTTTTTCAGGTCATCGATCAAGCTCACGCCTTGCTGATAGATTTCTTCGTGCACCAGCATGAACTGCCATTGTTTTTTGGGCAATTCCCTTGCCTTATTGGCCAGATACCAGACATAGCCGCGTTCAATCGCATTGAGCCAGTTGAGCAAGGTGGGAGAGTGGCGCGGGTCGAGCTTTTTCTCCCATCGTCCGTCTCTCTTTTCAATGACGATGGTTTTGTCAGCCAGCCACTTTTTGAATCTCGCCAGCACATAATCGGCGTGCCAGCCCGCCTGCGGAATAATGCAGCCCCGGCCGTCGTATACTCCTTTGATCGAGCAAAACTGCGGCGTGGTCAATTGGGTGGGGTAGCAAAAGCCGCCACCCATGTCGGGGCCGTAATTATTTTCCGTCAGTAGAATCATCCGCACTGGATCGTCCTGCTTAATCGGCAAGTGCGTGATAGCGCAAGTGCCGTCCCAATATCCATCCATGAACTACCTCCAGATTGTTTTTTATTCTATTTCTTCAGCGTACTGCTGTTTGGCGATCATTTCGGCTAAGTGAAATATTGCTGCATTTGCAAGAAATACTCCACTTGAATGGCTTGTGCCAGTGCCGCATTGTTGCATAAACGGCCGACTGGTACTGATCATGAAGTTGAAAAAATAACGAAATTCAATCGCCGCCAATAGTACCTCTTCGAGACGTTTTTTGTTGATTAAGAAGCGGAGGATTAATTCTTACAAGTGATGTTCCCAGTATTCATCGCCGGTGTTAAAAATCTCACTGATTTCTAATCCTTCTCGCAGGTAGTGGAACCAGAGCTTACCTTTCCGTTCTTTAACTGGCAGCGACTTAATAACCTTCCGCCGCTTCGCCAGGTGACTAAGTAGATCAGAGATGGTGTCACAATAATCCCTTTGGCCGCGCTGTTGCCACTCTTGAGCCATATTTACAGCCAGTTGATAAATGTCTTCGTGAACCAGCATGAACTGGAATTGACCTACTTCCGGCTGGCGGTGACCCGCGTCATCTTTTTCGAGACGATATACGTAACCACGTTCAATCGCATTGAGCCAGTTACCGATGGTGGGGTATTGGCACGGATTGGTGCCCTTACTCCACGAACCGTCGGTTTTGTTAATCTCAATGCTCTTTTCTTTCAGCCAAAGGTTCAAACAATCGACTACGTTGGCTGTCTGCCAATCTTCTTTTGGCACAATACATCCGTAGTCGTTGTATATTCCTTTGATCGAGAGAAACTGTGGCACTGCCAGCTGGGTGGCATTGCAGAACCCACCGCCAAAGTCGAGATACGGCGCCTGGCTAACCAACAATATTAAACGCACTGGCTGATCTTTTTTAATCGGCAAGTGTGTGACCGCGCAAGTGCCGTCCCACATGTTTCACCCTCCTATCTTGAGCGAAGCGATGATTGTAAGTAGACAGCCGAGATTGATTAGAATGGTGGGGCCGTGATAGTCGTACCACCGAATCGGAGCGATGTCGTCGCCCGCGGCTATCTTTTTCGATTCAACCTCGGAAAAGATGAGCGTGTGGAAGAAACGGTACATCGTCGGTAGTATAAGCAGAAACCGCACCACGTAGGCCAGAGCAAATACTATGCCCACCACCATAACCACCATCTCGGCTCGCGCCAAGAAAGCCGCCAGAGCGATGGCCATAAAGATGGCAATGCGCACGCCCGAAAAGAGTGCGAACCCGGCACTAAAGCCAATGGCGACGATCCGTTCATTGAACGTATTGAGGATGTTTATTTGAGATCGGCCCTCGTCAATGTACTCTTCCAGTTCTTGATCATCCTGAGCCATTTTTTGTTGCAGCATTTTTATCCGCGCTTCATCTTGTTTAATCCGTTCGCGCAGATCATCGGCCGTAGCCGTAGCAGGAAGCGGCGGTGGCAAGCTAGGAGCTTGGCGACGCCGTTGCCACGATTGCCATAGTTCTTTGGCATGGTACAAAATCCCAAAGAATATAACCGCGCTGACAACACCGAAGTACTGACTGATAAAAGAAAGCGACACGAGCTACCTCCGTTTGTTGGACGTTTTACAACTTTTTATGATGAAAAGAACGTAATTTGTGATAATACTATAACGCGACTTAAAAGTCAAGCGATATTGCTCTTTAACAAAAATGGTGTTAAAACAAAAAAGTCCTTTCACATTTACCATCAGGAGGGGATATGTCCGCCGAAACAATTTACCCGCAACATGGCACTCGCCAAGAAGGCACTTGTTGGGCCTGTGGTGGAACTCTGCAAGTTCACTGGCATCGTGAATACACCGGTATGGCAGCTATTTTCGCCGAGTACTACGCCGCCGAGACAGCAGCTAAATCACGCCAAGGAATTATCGGTTTCAATTGGTCGGATTACCAAAAATCTAACCCGACCTTTACCGACGAAAACAGCGTCGAAGTAATCGACGGACACACTTGCGCTAAATGCGGCAATATCCGCTTTCCTCAGCCAAACGAAGAGCGGCCCATTCGTTGGGTGGCCACCGCTAGCGAATGTTCGGCTTGTCACTACCCAATTGTCGACGAACAAGGGCAACATCCGCTCGAGCCGAATACCTGGGTACACGTGTGCTATTCATGTTCACACTGTCGCACGCTCTTTCGCGAGCTACCGCCCACTGAATGATTTATTCCAACCACATTCAACTCCGTCTAAACCAGGCGGAGTTTTTGTAAAATCAAAAACGCGAGTTGGCCAATACTCGCGTTTTGTGTGAGAATTGCGCTTTACGCTTGAGCTCTAGCTCGTTCGCGCGCTAGCATTTCTTGGTAGCCGCAACCGCATTCGTTGCAGGTTGGGCATTGATACCAATTACAGCTGGGGCACCGCTTGGTATGAAAGCGGCTGTCGATCGGGGTTTTGCAGTTCCAGCAATGGTAGGCGTACCATTCGGCACCACACTCCGGACATTTAAGCATTTGGTTGGCTTGCATTACGCCTTTGTGGCGTTTGCCTTTGGCCAGGCAAGACTGACAGTGCTGTTGTTTACCGGTTAAATTGCGCAATCGTAATTTCCCTCCATCTGATTGGTGGTTGATAAAAGAGCCGTTTGTAGCCTAACAAAAACTTGGTTACCAGTCAACTGAATTGACGCGCTACAACCTTTCGCGATACGCTATAAACATTATGACAGTATTTGAAAGTACACTAGACAACTCAATGGCTGTAAATATGGCGCCAGAAAAAACTCCCGCACCAGAACTATCGGTGCCGGAAACTTTTATTGTTGAACGGTTAGACGAAACAGCGGCACGCGAGGCACTGGCTAAAACAGCCATTCATGGTGACAACTGGCAAGAACATACTTTAACCACAGCCGAACTGGCCGCAGCCGGTTTAGAACCTAGGTTGAGAATGAAATTTCAAGACACGGAAGTATGGCTGTCTTCGACTGTCTACAATCTTGGCCACGATCGAGTGGCAGTAGTGGCTTATGTTAAACTCGAACCAACCGAACCGAACGCCGAACCGAGCTATGTCGCGCGGTCGTTTTATCGCAGTAATTCTCAAGGATTGTGGCGCTACTTGCCGCAATATCTAACCCGCAACAATAAACTCGCCTGGTACGATAAAGGTTGGGGCGAAGCTTCCATTACTTTACCGGCGGCCATTCAACAAATGCTGGCACAAATGAGCACGGCCGAAGCACCGGTGCAGCCAGTGCCTAATCCCGAGCAAATTTTTGTTGGCACAGCGCGCGACAGCTACGATTTAATGGAGGTGACTTATTCTAGAGAAGTTGTGCGACGGCCAAAACAACTCGACGGTAATTTTTACCGCCGGCCAAGGTTAGAAGACCCAGACGAATATGACCGCGTCGCGCCGGAATCAATAAAATTTAACGACAAACTGCAAGGGCCTAATTTCAACAAACCACTAGCCGAATGGCAGCAATACTCACCGCTGTACCAGGGTGATATCACAATTAAGGTTTATCCGTCATATGATGAACAACGTTATTATTTAATGTGCAAAGATAAGCTGGGTCGTTGCTGGATGGGGGGAGTAGAAGATATTAGCGCAATTACTTCAACCGGCTTACATCAACAATGGATCGATGCCGGCGACCTAACCACGCCCGCTTTTGAATATCGCGAGCAGGCCAATGGCTATGGCGATCTAGATTTATCAAACGGTAACTACGTCGATATGTTTAATAATTATTTGCGCCGAATTCCGGTGATAAAAGAATATGCCGCTCGTGAAGCTATCACCGATGCTACTACTATCGATGAACTACTGGCCGGCATTAAACTTGTTGGCGGCTTACAGGGGACAGTCGATTTCTTTACCGACACTAAGTTAAAAGGACTAATCGACCAAATAAAAAATAAAGAAGCTAACTTAGACAGTCTGCCGCGGCTGTATGGTTTTCGTAAAAAAGTAATAGAACTGCTAAGTGAAAACCGCTATATTTAAAACCCCCTCGTTATTACGAAGGGGTTTTTGTTGTGGTGACATTAGTTTTTTTCACGACCGACCATATCCCAAGCGAGATAGATCAAACACGCCAGCGCACCAACCCAGGTGGCAATACCTATCGGCGTGTGCACAAACAAGGCAAAGCTTTGGTCGTCTTGGCTTATCTGCTTTGCCACTAGATAGAGGATATAGCAAGTACTGGGAACGGCGAACAAACGGCAGAGCCAGCGCAGAATGCTGCCCGGCCAGCTAAAGAACAAGCGATCGAACCAACGCATGGCTTACCTCCTTTCCGGGGGAATGAATACGGATACCCTAGCGATCTTGCCAGATTTTGTCAACCACTACATACTAGCTAGTAGCTATGCAAACCCCACCTCGAACCGCCGATATTCCAACCACACCCGGTTGCTACGTTATGTCTAACACTGCCGGAGATATTTTGTATATCGGCAAAGCCAAACAATTACGGCGGCGCGTTAGCAGCTATTGGCAAGCCCGAACGCATGATGAAAAAACCGCTCGGCTTTTAACTCAAGTATCCGACATTACTTTTTTTGTTACTCGCAACGAAGTGGAAGCGTTGATTCTAGAAGCCCGGCTAATTAAACAACATCAACCGCCTTACAATCTAATTTTGAAAGAAAACCAGCCTTACGCCTACATTAAGCTAACCGACGAAGAATACCCGCGACTGGTTTTAACCAGGCAAATCACCAAAGATGGCACTTACTTTGGGCCGTTCATTTCGGGGCAGGGGAGAAAGGCGCTACTGCTAACAACCTCGCGACTGTTTGGCATTAGAACGGGTAAACTACAAACCCACAGTAGCCGCGAACTTTATCGCTTGCTAAATACTATTCGTGAGGAACGATTCAAGCAACTAACACCAAAACAATACGCCGACAACGTAAAATTAGCGGCGCTGTTCTTGCGCGGTAAAAAAGATGCGCTATTAAAATTATTTCACACCCGCATGGCCCAAGCGGCCGCCGGCCAGCAATACGAACTAGCTAAACTTTATCGCGACCAGCTCCAGGCATTAACTCGCATTAACCAAGAGCAGCTAATCGCCCTACCAAAGCAATACGATCAAGACGTAATTAATTATGCCATTACCGGCGAACTGATTGTTTGGCAGGTGTTGCATATTGTCCGTGGTTTAGTAACCAGTAAACAAGAATACCGAATTAAACACGATCATGCTCCGCTGGCTGAGCTACTGGCCGGTTTTGTACAGCAGTATTATCTTACCCGTTTAACGCCACCGGAAATTATTGTACCCTGTCAACCACAGGAAGTAGATTTATTAACTAAAATGTGGCAAGCGCTGCACGGCCGCCAAGTACATTTTGTAGTACCCAAACGCGGGCAAAAACAACAGCTGTTAGACTTAGTCCGCCAAAATATTACCGCGCAATTGCCGCACGAACCGCTTAGCCAATTGCAATCGGTATTGAATCTACCGCAATTACCGGAAGAAATTGATTGCTTTGATATTTCCAATCTTAGCGGGCAATATGCCGTTGGCTCTTGCGTTCGTTTTAGTGGCGGTCAACCAAACAAAGATCTATACCGCCGATTCAAAATTAAGACAGTGCAGGGGAGTAATGACTTCGCCATGCTTACCGAAGTAATCGGCCGTCGCTATCGGCCAGAACATGCCGTCGCCGGATGGACTTTGCCAAACTTAATCGTGATCGATGGCGGTAAAGGGCAGCTCTCGGCCGGTCGGCGAGCTTTGCGCCAACTAGCATTGGACATTCCCACTATTGGTTTGGCCAAAAAACATGAAGAAATTTTTATTCCCGGGCAACCAACTAGTCTTAAACTACCGCGAACCTCGCCGGCACTCCAACTGTTACAAAAAGTGCGCGACGAAGCGCATCGTTTTGCAGTCAGCTACCATACCATGGTGCGACGGCAGTCATATCGCTCAACAAACAAGCAGGGTTGAAAAAAATTGCCTTTTTTGTTAGAATTAATGCCATATGGTGCAAATTGGCCGTTACCAAGTTAATGCCTCATTTATCGTATCTTGGGCGTTAAAGATTGTTTTGCTGGCAGTTTTTTTTGCCGAGTTTTATGTTCAAGATTATCTAGTTGCTATCGGCACTTTGGTGGCACTCACCATTTCGTTAATCCCGGCCGGCATTACTAGAAACTACCATATCAATCTCCCTTGGGTGATCGATCTGGCTATCACCACCGCACTAACTTTGCATTTTGTTGGACTCTTCTACAATCTGTATCATGATCAAACTTGGTGGTGGTGGGATCACATGACTCACTTTATTGGTACGGCGGTGATTGGCTTGATGGCGTTCTATATTACTTTCGCGCTCGATTACACCAAAAAGCTCCACTTAACATTACCGTTCATTGTTATTTCCACCATTACTACCGCTTTGGCCATTGGGGCACTCTGGGAGATAGCGGAATATTATTTCGATCACATCTTCGGCACGAACACGGTGCAGGGGATCGACGATACTATTCACGATTTAGTGTTCGATCTGCTTGGAGCAGTGGTAGTATCGATTATCGGCGCCGCGTACACTTACTATCTAAGACGAAAAAATCATGGGATTAGTGCAAGATAGAGCGCATCGACGCTATCGCGCCTACGAATTCGTTCCGGGTGCCTTAACATGGGTCACCCTTCTTTTTGCGTTACTCCTGTCGTTTTATAAACCACTGTGGGTGGTCTATTTTATTATCGTTTTTAGTTTATACTGGGTCTTTCGAGTTGGTTACTTTATTTTTTATATTAGCCTAGCCTGGCGATCTTATCGGCACGATCAAACCACCGACTGGCAAAAACTGGTTGAACAACAACCAAACTGGCAACGTATTCATCACCTTGTTTTCCTGCCAACCTACAACGAGCCAATTGAGGTAATTCGAGCAACTTTTACCAGCTTATGCCAAACCGCCTGCCCGCTCGATAACTTTATTGTGGTTCTAGCCGGCGAAGCGCGCGGCGGCCGAGAAGCGTTTTTAGCCCGAGCCGAAAAAATCCGCCAAGAGTTTGGCAGTAAGTTTTTCCGTTTTATTGTGACAGTTCATCCAATTGATTTACCAGACGAAATTCCCGGCAAGGGCTCCAATTTAAACTACGCCGGTCATCAGGTAAAAACGATCATCGAGCGAGAACTTCGCATTCCCGCCGCCGATATTATTGTGTCGTCGTTCGATATTGACACGCAAGCTCACCAGCAATACTTTAGCTGTTTAACCTACAAGTTTTTAACCAATCCGAATCCATTGCGAACCAGTTATCAGCCGATGGCGCTGTACAACAACAACATGTGGGAATCCAACGCATTGTTACGGGTGGCGGCATTTGGTACCACCTTTTGGTTAATGACCGAGCTAATGCGACCGGAACGGCTGTTTACTTTCTCATCACACTCAATGAGCTGGCAGATGCTGGTTGATGTCGACTTTTGGGAAAAAGATATTGTGACCGAAGATTCGCGCATTTTCCTCCAGGGTTTTTTGCGCTACAACGGTGATTATTCTGTCACGCCTATATTCGTGCCGGTTTCTATGAACACGGTCGCCGACGAAAATTGGTGGAAAAGTTTGCGCGCGCTGTATAAGCAACAACGTCGTTGGGCTTGGGGCGTGGAACATCTGCCCTATATGTTGTGGCATTTTCGCCAAAAAAGACAGGCCAAAGCTATTCCAGCTTGGCAGCGTTTGCGCTATCTTTTTAACCAAATGGAAGGCATGTATTCCTGGGCTACCGTACCAATTTTATTGTTTGTACTCGGTCGACTGCCCTTAATTACTATCAGTGGCGCCGACAAAGCCACCGTGATTACCCAAAACGCCCCTTTTATAATTGAACGATTAATGTGGTTGGCCATGGCCGGTATGTTTGTCTCGGCATTCTTAGCTTTAAGAATGTTACCACCCCGGCCAAAACATGTTGGGCCACATACGGCAGTAGTAATGGCTTTACAATGGTTATTATTACCGATCACTTTTATTATTTTTGGTTCACTGCCGGCGGTAGATGCACAAACACGGCTAATGTTAGGTGGCCAATGGCGGCTCGGCTTTTGGGTTAGCCCTAAGGCGTCGGTACCAGTAACAAAGCCCGCTACTCCTTCAGTATAACTTATGCGAGTGTCGATTAATCTTGTCACCTATAATTCGCTCCGCTATGTCGACGACTGTCTGCGGTCGATTTTTGCTCAGACGTTTCAAGATTTTAAAGTACTGGTAATCGATAACGCGTCAGACGACGGCACAGTTAAACACATTCGGCAACAATACCCAACCGTAACGGTGCTGCAGAATTTTAAAAATCTTGGTTTTGCCAAGGCGCAGAATCAAGCTATAAAGTTTTGGGACAGTGAATATGTTCTGGTGTGCAATCTCGATGTTGTGTTGCAGCCAACTTTTTTGGAACGATTAATCAGCACCGCCGATGCTTTGCCACAGTACGGTAGTTTTGGTGGTAAAAATTTACGTTTGCAATCACCAGATGCCGACCGTCGGCCGGACGAAATTGATTCCGCCGGTTTAATTATAACTAAGGCCGGCCGGATTTATGATCGGGGGGCGGGGGAGGCCGACAAAGGCCAATACGATCACCCCGAGGATGTTTTTGGCCTGTCGGCTAATACGGTATTGTATCGCCGAGCTGCATTGCAGGCAGTAGCTGCTCCCAATGCCGATCGACAGCGTCAACAACCGTTTAGCGATCACCAACCATACCAAGAATATTTCGACGAAGATTTTTTCATGTACAAAGAAGACGCCGACATGGCCTGGCGATTGCAATGGGCTGGCTGGCCGGCGCGTTATATTCCCAGTGCCGAAATCGCGCACGGTCGCAGTGGGTTTGCTCATGCCACGAGCGAACGAAAATTATGGCAAGCCATGCAAGATCGTTGGCGCAAGGCCGCTTTTATTAACCGACTGTCGTATCGTAATCATTTTCAAGTATTGTTTAAAAATTTGGCTTGGAGTGATGGGTTAAGATTTTTTCTTTGGATTGTTTGGTACGAACTGCGCAAGCTCTGCTGGGTATTGATTGCCGAACCAAAAACGTTTTTTTTGGCGCTGGGGTTATGGTCGCGCTTAGGCGTGTTGGTTCGTAAGCGACATTATATTACCAAACACCGCCGAGTTACTCCGGAAAGTTTACGCCATTGGTTTAGATAAAAATATGGACGTTTCAATTATTATCGTTAACTACCGTTCCATGGGACTGCTCAAGCAGTGCCTAAAAAACATCAGCCGATTGCAGCTGCCGCTGTCTTTTGAAATTATTGTAGTTGATAACGCTTCGCACGATCAGTCGGCCAATATGGTGGCAACTTTATTTCCAACCGTGCACTATGTTCAACTGCCCGATAACCGTGGTTATAGCGTTGGCGTTAACAGTGGTTTGCGCGTGGCCCAAGGCCGATACCGGTTAATTTTAAACCCGGATATCGCTATTTTTGGCCATGAACTGGAACGCATGGTTGAGTTTATGGATAGTTCACCCGAGATTGGCGTGGTTGGCCCCAAACTAATCAATCCCGATGGCAGTTTACAATACACTTGTTATAACTTCCCCAGTTTTTTCATGCCGCTCTATCGGCGAACTTTTTTAGGCCAACTGCCTTGGGTTAAACGGCGCTTGGCTGATTATCTAATGACCTGGTGGGATCACTCCAGAAATCGCGATGTCGACTGGCTACTCGGCGGCTGTTTGCTTATTCGTGCGACCGCCCTGCAACAAATCGGACTGCTTGATGAACGGTTCTTTATGTATTTTGAAGATGTTGATTTTTGCCGGCAATGTTGGCAACGCGGTTGGCGCGTAACTTATTTTGCCGATTCGGAAATTGTTCACTACCATCAACGCTCATCGGCCGAACAATGGTGGCCAACTGCCATGTTCAGCCTAACAAGTCGTGAGCATATTAAAAGCTGGTTAAAATATTTTGCCAAATATATCGGCGCGCCCTTACCAGTTCGGCCGACCATTGCTGAACCACATTCTTAAACTCTATGCGCCGAAACATTTCTTGCCTCATTTTTATTGCCCTGTTAATTGCCGCCGGCTGGTGGGCGATTGATCGGTGGTGGCCTGCATCAAAACCAACCGCGGGGTCACCGACAGTTGCTAACCAAAACCAGTTAGACAGCCAGCCTGAATCAGCGGCAAATTTTTTAACGCTACTACCGCAATTGGGCGGCTACGGCGCGCCAAAAACTTACTTGGTGATAATGCAGAATAACGATGAACTGCGCGCTACCGGCGGGTTTATCGGTGTTTATGGTATTTTTACCATGGCTAACGGCAAACTAGTTGACTGGTCGATTGCCGATTCTTACGCGCTCGATCAACCGGCCGAAGCATATTTGGATATTGCCCCGCCAGCGCCGATCGGTACCTACATGGCTAAACGTTGGTGGTTTCGCGATGCCAACTGGTCGCCGGATTGGCCAACCACCGCCGAAAAATTACTTTGGTTTTACAAACAAGAACACGGCACGGCTAACCCCACCGCGGTGATTGCTTTCGACCCAACGGTAATTGAACAGCTACTCACCTTAACCGGGCCGATTACCGTAAACGAAACTACTTTCACGGCCGAAAACTTTTCCGACGAACTACAATTTCAAGTGGAAGAAGCTTATGTTGAACAAGGCTTACCAAAAACGGCGCGCAAAGCAATTGTTAGCACACTGGCTGAAACTTTAATGCAACAGGTGCGCCAGCTGTCTTTCCGCGACTGGTTTACGGCCGTGCGTATTCTCGAACGTTCACTGCAACAAAAGCATCTGCTGCTATACGACCGCGACAACGGCGTTGAACAAGAAATTACCCAGCGTGGTTGGGGGGGTGAAATAAAAAATACCAGTGGCGACTACTTAATGGTAGTAGACAGCAACATGGTGGCACGTAAAACCGATCGGGTGATCGACCGGGATATTAACTATCAAGTAATTCGAGATAACTCGGCCAACCGAACAATTGCTTTAGTTACGATTCATTATCGCCATCAAGGCGAACACGATTACCGTACCAGTCGCTTGCGCAATTACGTTCGCGTTTATGCACCGACTGGCAGTAAGTTACTCGGGGTATGGGGTGCCAAACCAAACGATCGCGATGCGGAAATGACCAAATCACTACCGCCGGATATTATTGATGAGGCCGGTAAAACCTCGTTCGGGGTGTTTACCACCGTGGAACCATTACAGTCACAAACCGTTATATTCGAATACCAATTGCCAGACCAGCTTTACGCCGATTTTGCTCAAACTGGCCACTGGCCGGTCTATATCCAAAAGCAACCCGGCACCATTGGACACGATATCTCCATTGAGCTAGAGTTAGACAACCAGCAGCGCCAGCTGAGCACTTCATTATTAACCGACCAAGCGCTGTCTCTGTAAAAATTATGTTTATAAAAAAAGTTGGCATCGATCTCGGTACCACTAACATCTTGGTCCATATTCCCAAGCGGGGGATTGTAATTAACGAACCGTCGGTAGTGGCAGTGTCGCGGCTCGATCGTAAAATCCTGGCGGTGGGTAAAGAGGCTAAAGACATGATCGGCCGCACGCCCGATACCATTATCGCCAAACGACCACTTAAAGATGGGGTGATCGCCGATTACCGCACCACCGAAGCCATGCTACGTTATTTTATTAACAAAGCCCTGGGTGGTGTACACTTGTTTCGGCCAGAAGTAATGGTGGCGGTACCGGCCGGGATTACTTCCACCGAAAAACGCGCCGTGATCGACGCTACCATTGCCGCCGGTGCTCGCGCTGCTTACATTATTAAAGAACCGATTGTGGCGGCGATTGGTGCTAACATTCCAATCGGCTCCGCTTCGGGCCATATGATTATCGACATTGGCGGCGGTACCAGTGAAATGGCGATTATTTCGCTCGGCGGTATTGTCACCTCTACCTCGGTTAGAATTGGCGGCAATAAGTTCGACGCGGCCGTGTCTAACCACATCCGAAAAAAATACGGCTTGGCTATTGGTGAACGCACCGCCGAAGAAATTAAGATCGAGATTGGTTCGGCGCTATACATGGACAGCCGATTGCAAATGGAAATCCGCGGCCGCGATATGGTTTCCGGTCTACCTAAAACTATCACCATTAACTCCGACGATGTTACCGATGCTATTCAACAAGAATTAGAAGGAATCATTGCCGCCGTTAAAGATGTGCTACACAAAACTCCGCCGGAACTGGCCGCCGATGTAATAGACAAAGGCATTATTTTAAGCGGCGGTTCGAGCTTACTGCGCAATATCGACCAACTAATTTCCCGCGCCACCGGTGTGGCTGCTTACGTGGCCGACGACGCCCTACTGTGCGTGGCTAAAGGCACCGGCATCGCTTTGGAAAACCTCGAAAGCTACAAACGAAGCATTCTGGCTACTAAGTAATTTGTTTAAAAAGAAAAGAGTCCCGCTCAAGCGGGGCTCTTTTTTGTGTTTCGAAACTATTGCTGTGGAACAATGGCCATGACGTCGTGTTGCCGATCGACCGGCAAAAACTGGGCGATGCGCCAAACGATCTCGAAGTTGCCAGCTTGCAAGGCTTCCAAAAGCCGTTGTTCAAACCAGCTCACGCTTTGCTGATCGGTGGTAGCAATAGCTTGGCCAATGCCTAAAACCAAGTCGGCAAAGTCGGCTGGCATCCGTTCACGATAACGATTACCATTACCACTCCGCCAAGTACGATTTACCAGCACGGTAAAACAGCGCCGAGCCAGCTGCAGCTTTAACGATTGATTGCTGATAAGCCCCAGCTGTCTTACCGCTTGAGTAATGTAAATAACATTGTTATTCTCGTTGGCGATTAAACAGTAAATAGCTAACTGCAGCGCTATGCAATCGCGAACGTCTCCCGCTGGCAGATAGTTAACTAGCGCTATGGCCGGGTCGAGCTGATTCTTTTTGATTAAGAAATTGCTCAGCACCAGCGCCGTATCAAGGGAAATCTGCGCGCCGATTCGCTCCATGAGCTTGAGTGTATTAGCCACATCGTTTCGTTCGATAAAGGCCTGCATCATCTTTTCAACGAAACTGGGGTCGTTGTTATTTAGCTCACCCATGGTTATTCCTCCGGGTAATTTATAAAGAACGGTTTGTAATACTGCATTATATCTGTAAAGTTATTTTTTGTCAATAGTAAAAGGGGCGCCCGTAGGCGCCCCTTAAATTTGTAATAGTTTTACATCTTTTCCTTGAGGGCGATGATGCCACCATCCTCGTCTTCCCCGATGTAGGGGATAACCGCTTCGGAAGAGCCTTTTCCCGTCGCCCGAACCTTCGCCGGCTCGAGTCGGTCGCGGTCAATCTGCTCGTCCATGAGTTGCTTGAGTGCGATTTGATCGCACAGGTCCGGCCCTTCGGGCCCTTGAATGACCTGTCTTTTGAGGTGGGCTTTGTTAATAAAGCCCTTCTCCAGCCCGTCTTTGAACGCACCGAGATGCTGGCAGCCGCATTCCGTTTCGCGGGTAATGACGGCGTCGCCGTACTGAACTGACACGAGCCGGTCGAATTGGTCGTAGGTGGCCGTGATGGTCGACTTTTCGGCGACCAAACAAATGACTGGGATGGCAACCATCAGCACCAGCACTGAAACCACCAATATAGTAAGAGCAGTCAAGTAGCGATTCATTTCGAACCTCCGAAATGGGTGTTGTTATTAAAAGAACGATTCTGTCTATGATACTATATATTCGTGTTTTTGTCAACTATGATTGAGAATATCAGCGAAATTTGCTAGAATAACCATATGAAAAAGACCGATTTTACAGGCAATTGGGGGGTGATTGGCCACGAGCCAGTTATCCACTTTTTGCAGCAATCGTTTCTGCACCAGCATATTAGCCATGCTTATCTTTTTTTTGGCCCACCGCATGTGGGCAAGGAAACTTTAGCGAATGCTTTGGCAGCATTGTTGTTTTGCGAACACCCGGAGGGGACAGAACCATGCGGTGTCTGCTCCAGTTGCACTGCTGTTGCCGCCAGTACTCATCCGGATAAGTTGACGCTGACTCGGTTACTCGACGAAAAGTCCGGCCGACCGAAAAAAAACATTTCAATCGAACAAGTGCGCGAACTCAAAGAACGATTGGCTCAAAGCGCTTTTGCCGGCGGCTGGAAAGTAGCTATTATCACCGCTGCCGATACACTGTCGGAAGAAGCCAGCAACGCTTTACTTAAGCTGCTCGAAGAACCAACCGCAAAAACTACACTGATATTATTAGCGAACCAGCCCGACGCCGTGCCAACCACCATTCGGTCTCGCTGCCAGTTGTTGCCATGTGCGGGCGTATCGCGACAAACTATCGGCGCCGCGTTGCGAGCTCGAGGCATTACTCATGAACAGAGCGACGAACTGGCCGCCGTAGCCGACGGTTGCCCAGGCGTAGCTTTGCAATATGCGGCTAACCCAGCTAGCTATGCCGCTTATCAAGCCGAGGCTAGACAGCTACTCGATTTAACAACTCGACGAGCCGGAGAACGATTGCAGTTAATTGCTGAACTAAACCAGCTACTCGAAGATGAAGACCGACCGGCCGATCGCTGGGCGGAACGGTTATGGATCTGGACCGCCGTTTTGCGCGATGCCTTGCTGCTTAAAACCGGCGCGGTTGACAGCATGAGCAATCTCTGGTTGAAAAATGATCCGCGACTCGCTACACTGTATCAGCAGGGTATACCAGTTTTAGTTCGGAGCGTACACGCCGCCTATCAATGCCAGGAACGGCTCAGGCAAAATGCCAATGTGCAGCTAACAATAGAAGACTTTTGCTTGTCACTTTCTTAATTTATTATTCCTTGTTTTTTTGTTCCTATGCGCCGAATCATTTTTGCCGCTATCATTGGGCTAGCCCTGTTGGTTAGCGGTTGTTCGATCAGCTTTCAAAACAAACAAGCGGCCGATGGCGGTGTTTTCCGCAGTGCCGACAAAGCCGAATCGTGGCAAACCAAATGGGGCATTGCTACTGCCGGTACACCCGCGCAAATTAATAACACCAATATTAAGCGTATTGTCACCGACCCGTCGGATCATCTTACTTTGTATTTAATTACCCAAGCCAGCGGCTTGCTTTATACCACTACCGGCGGCGATGAGTGGATTGTAGTTAAACGCCAGCCGGCGGCTTTCAAAGCCATTAACGATTTAGCGGTTGATGCACAAGACCCTTGCACGCTTTACGGAGCAGCGGAAAATAAAATATTTAAATCTACTACCTGCGGCCGCGACTGGCGAGAAATATATTACCACGATATTGCTCCCGCCGAACGGATTATCTCGATCGCGGTAGATTGGTATAACCCCAAAAACATTTACGCTGGCACCAACGGCGGCAGCTTCTTAAAGAGTACCGACAGCGGCACGAGCTGGCGCCAAGTTGGTTACGTTAAAGGCGCCCAGCTCAAAAAAATATTAATCGATCCTCGCGACAGCCGCAAAATTTACTTCGCCAGTACTAACAGAGGTATCTTTAGAACCGCCGATGGTGGTGCCACTTGGGAAGAACCAATTTTCGAGCAGCTCAAGCGTTTTCCTGGCGGTGGAAGTTACCGCGACTTAATTTTTAATACCTCAGTGGCCAATGCTCTTATTTTAGCTAACGAGTATGGTTTGCTCAGGAGCAGTAACGGCGGCAATACCTGGGAGGCAATTGATCTGCTAACTAACCCCAAAGGAGTAATTGTTAACGCGGTCGCGGTCGACCAAGAAAACGGCAACGGCTTGTACTACGTTACCAATACCAACTTCTATAAGTCGCTCGATGGTGGCAAAAATTGGGTGTCTAAAAAGCTACCAAGCACTCGCGCCGCTACGGCATTACTGGTTGACTTTGCCAATCCCAACGTGTTATATTTGGGGTTCTATCAACTACAAAAGTAACATCTTATGAGTATTCTAGACGACCACCGAAGTGAATTCGATAAACCGCTTGAACATCTAAAAAACGATCTGGCTGCTTTTAGAACCGGCCGAGCCAACCCGGCATTGATCGAAAATATTGGTGTGGCTGCCTATGGTAGTACTACACCACTTAAACAGCTCGGATCGATCAGTGTTAGCGATGCGCGCAGCATGCTAGTTGAACCATGGGACAAAAGCGTGCTGGGTGATATAGAAAAAGCTATCCAAGCGGCCAATGTGGGTGTGAGCGTAGCTAACGAAGGTAAGCATATCCGGGTGAACGTGCCACTAATGACCGAAGAAAATCGTAAAGACATAGTTAAACTGTTGCGCGATAAAATGGAACAAGCTCGGGTAGCGGTACGCGGCATTCGCGATAAAGTAAAAGAATCAATCACTGCAGCCGAGGAAGCGGGGAGTATCACCGAAGATGAAAAGTTTCGTTTGCAAAAACAACTCGACGAACTCACCGCCGCCACGAACGACAAAATTAAAGTCTTGGCCGATGCCAAAGAAACTGAAATAATGACCATCTAACCTTATGGCTAAAACAGGTATTTCCATGGATAAAATAATTTCGCTCTGCAAACGGCGGGGTTTTATTTTCCCGTCGTCGGAAATCTACGGCGGCTTTGCCAGCTGTTACGATTACGGCCCACTGGGCGTGGAGCTAAAGAATAATGTTAAAGGAGCCTGGTGGAAAGCCATGGTGCAAGCCAACCGCGATGTGGTTGGTTTAGATTCGAGCATTTTAATGCATCCAAAAATTTGGGAAGCATCCGGCCATGTGGAAGGTTTTAGTGATCCATTGGTCGATTGCAAAGAATGCAAAAAGCGTTTTCGTTTTGATCACTTGTTAGAAGCGCGCGGTATTACCCCCGATCTATCTGGCCAAAAAGAAGCTCCGGTCGATTTACACGGTATAGTTTGCCCAGACTGCGGTGGTGAATTAACCCAACCACGCAATTTTAACCTGCTCATGAAAACTTACATCGGAGCAGTCGAAGAAGAATCAACCAAGGCCTACCTGCGTGGTGAAACCTGCCAGGGAATTTATGTTAACTTTCCGAATGTAATGAATAGTATGCGGCTTAAATTGCCGTTTGGGATTGCCCAAGTAGGTAAAGCATTCCGTAACGAAATCACCCCGGGCAACTTTACTTTCCGCATGCGTGAATTTGAACAAATGGAAATGCAATGGTTTTGCAAACCCGACACGTCTGCCACTTGGTTTGAATCTTGGAAAGAACGCCGCATGGCTTGGTATCATCAATATGGTATGCAAGCCGATCACTTACGTTGGCGCCAACACGCCGAAAACGAACGGGCTTTCTATGCCAAAGACGCTTGGGATATAGAGTTCTGTTTTCCGTTTGGCGATGGCGAATGGAAAGAACTCGCCGGGGTACACAACCGTGGCGATTGGGATCTATCTCGCCACAGTCAGTTCTCTGGCCAAGATCTAAGCGTTAACGACGAAGAAGCTAAAGAAAAGTATTTCCCTTATATTGTAGAAACTTCAGATGGCGCCGATCGAGCCACCCTGGCGTTTTTAGTTAACGCCTATACCGAAGTCGAAGCGCGCAGCGGCGATGACGACGCCAAGCATAGCACCGAGGTGGTATTGCGTTTACATAAAGATCTAGCGCCAATCAAAGCCGCTGTCTTGCCGCTGTCTAAAAAAGAACCGTTAGCCAGCAAAGCCACTGAACTGTTTACAACTTTAAGCAAACTTTGGCAGTGCCAATACGACGAAACCGGTTCAATCGGTAAGCGCTACCGCCGCCAAGATGAAATCGGTACGCCATATTGCATTACCGTTGACTTCGACACCGAGCAAGACGGTAAAGTTACCGTGCGTGACCGCGACACTATGGCTCAAGATCGAGTGGCAATTGCCGAAATTACCGATTATTTGGCCGAAAAATTGGCTTAGTACTGTCATTATTCATCACCGCCCTTGACTAATTTAGGGAGGTGGGGTATGTTGTAATCATAATCAATTTGTCTTTACGACATATCACAAGCACGAATCCGGGGGCTTTTTTTGTTCTCCCCGGAACTAATCCGTGCTTTTTTACATCATGTATGGATCAGTTAATTGTCACTACCGAAGGTTTAGAAAAAATGAACGCCGAGCTGGCGGAATGTTACGAAAAGCGCAAACGCATTGCGGCTAAGATTGAGTATGCCAAAAGTTTGGGCGATCTGTCGGAAAATTTTGAATACCAAGAAGCCAAAGAAGACCAATCCTTCAACGAAACTCGTATTTTAGAATTGGAAGATATGGTTAAACGAGCGATCATTGCCGAAGCGCCAACCGCCGGCGTTATTAACCTTGGCTCAACTGTCACGGTCGATCTAAACGGTACTGCCAAATCTTTTAAGATTGTCAGCTTTAACGAAGCCGATCCAATGCAAGGCCGCGTTTCTAACGAATCACCAATCGGCCAAGCACTATTAGGCCGCCAAGTAGGGGAGAGCGTAGTGGTGCAGACCCCCAAAGGCCCGATGACTTACAAGATCAAACGGGTTGAAGAATAAACTTGAAGACAAAAGATCCTGCCTAAGACGGGGTCTTTTTTGATAGTTGACAGAACTCACTCTTATCAGCTAACTTTGTCTGACGTTCTTTTAACCAAGACAAGGAGATAATCATTGTGACGACTACCAATTGGCAAATGATTCATTATTGTCGCGGCCTGCGCGACAGTAAGATCTGCGGCACGGTCAACTTAAAAAACGGCACTGCGATCACTTTCAACCATGTTAGTGCGGTCATTGCCCATCGTAAAAAGCCGCCGGTCGTTACGGTCAAAACTTTTTCTGGTGAACTAACCACCATAATCATTGACGATATTATGGGGTTCAGTTTTGACGGCAGCGTGCTGGGGTTAGCTATGCTTAAGGGGCCAAAATGACATTCCCAATTATACCCACCGATTAGTTCGGTGGGTATTTGATTTTCCCTCATTTTACCGCTAGAATAGACAGTACTATGACTACTTCAAGATTACAGTCCGAGGAAGACGCCCGGGCCGAAAAACTAGCCCGCTTACGCGAGTATGGCATTGCTCCATACCCGGAACGTTTCGATAAACGCCAATCGCTGGCTGAGGCTTTAGAATTAACCGAGGGCCAGCAAGTAAAGACCGCCGGTCGGCTGCTTTCGTGGCGCGACATGGGCAAACTAACCTTTGGTCATCTGCAAGATCAATCCGGCAGAATGCAGGTTGTTTGCAAAGAAGACAAGCTTAACAATTACCGACAGCTACTCGACATTATCGATCTGGGTGACTTTATTGGCGTGGAAGGGGAAATATTCACCACCAAGAAGGGCGAGAAGTCGATCATGGTTAGCCATTGGACTTTCTTAGGTAAGGCACTCCGGCCACTGCCAGAGAAATGGCACGGTTTGGCCGATCAAGAAACTAAGTACCGCCAACGGTATTTGGATCTAATTTCAAGCCGCGAAACCATGGAGCGATTTATGTTGCGCTCGAAGTTTATTCAGGCTTTGCGAACATTCTATTGGCAAGAAGGTTTTTTGGAAGTTGAAACGCCTACTTTGCTTCATACCGCTACCGGCGCGGCGGCTCGACCGTATGCCACTCATAATCATGCCTTAGATATTGACCTAGTGCTGCGTATTTCTCATGAACTGCCGTTAAAAGAACTAATCGCCGGCGGTTTTGAAAAAGTGTTCGAAATTGGCAAGGCCTTTCGTAACGAAGGCCACGATCCGTCGCACTTGCCGGAGCACAGCCACCTAGAGCACTACTGCGCCTACTGGAATTTCGAAGATAACATCGCTTTTACCGAACGGATGTTTAATTATTTGTTTGATACATTAAAATTAAGCAAGACTGTCACGGTAAAAGACAAACTCGGCATAGCCCAAGCGGTCGATTTTAGCACGCCTTGGCAACGGTTAGACTATATCGAATTATTAAAGAAAGATTCCGGCATTGATATTTTAGAACTAGCTTCAGCCGACGAACTTCGAGACGAGCTCAAAGCTAAGGGGATTAAAATCGACGGCAGTAACCAGATGAGTTTAACCACGTTGACTGACCACATCTACAAAAAGTTGTCCCGGCCAAAGCTGGTACAGCCAACCATCTTGTGTCACTTTCCTAAATACATGCAGCCATTAGCGCGCACCAACGATGCCGACAACCGCACCGTTGATCAGTTTCAATTGGTTATAAACGGCTGGGAAGTAGTTAAGGCTTATTCCGAGCTGGTAGACCCAGTCGATCAACGCCAACGTTTTGTGGAACAGAAAAAAGCGCTCCTGGCCGGTGACGAAGAGGCAATGGACGTAGATGAAGACTTTTTAGTTGCCATGGAACACGGTATGCCGCCAATTTCCGGCTGGGGCATGGGCATTGATCGTTTACTAACATTGTTGACCGGTCAGGATAATCTGCGTGATGTTATTTTATTTCCGTTAATGCGCCCGAAAGATGCCATGGTAGAAACAGTCAAAAAGCCAGCGGCTTCGGACCAAGAGGGAAGCGGCAGTAGCGAGCGGTCTACTCGACCGCCGGCCAAAAAGTCTTAATCCCTCTTGAAATATTTTTTTGCACTATATGTTAGACATTCAACGCATCTTAAACGATCGGGAACATTTACGCGCCGCTTTACTAAAACGCGTACCGGCCGATAAGCTCGATCCATTGTTAGACCAAGTTGTTAAACTCGACAGCCAACGTCGCGAATTAATCGGTCAAGTTGATGAGCTTAAAGCCGAACGTAATCAGCAATCTAAAGTTAAACCCACCCCCGAGGCAATTGCTCACTTAAAAGAAGTGGGAGACCAAATTAAACAACTTGAAGACCAACTCCGCCCGATTGAAGAAGGACTTCGTAATATCATGGCTGAATTACCAAACACTCCAGCCGACGAAGTACCACCGGGCGGCAAAGAAGCCAACCAAGTGGTAAAAACTTGGGGTAACAAGCCAGAGTTTGGTTTTACACCAAAAGACCATGTCGCTTTAGCCACCGGTTTAGGAGTGATCGATTACGAACGAGCCGCTAAAATGTCTGGCAGTGGCTTTTGGATTTATCGCGGTTTGGGCGCTGAACTGGAGTGGGCGTTGTTAAGCTATTTTATCGACTTTCATCGCGCTAACGGTTACACCTTTATTTGGCCACCTTATTTATTAACGGAACAGTCGGCCTATACTTCTGGCCACCTGCCAAAGTTCCGTGACGACCTGTTTTGGACCCAAGACGGCCTCTGTTTAGACGCTACCAGCGAAATGATGCTGGGTAACTATTATCGTGACGAATTATTACCCGAAGCCGATTTACCGATTAAATATTTCGCTTACTCGGCCTGTTTCCGCCGCGAAGCCGGTTCTTACCGTAAAGAAGAGCGGGGGATGATCCGCGGCCATCAATTCAATAAAATTGAGATGTTTCAATTTACCAAGCCAGACGGTTCAGCCGCCGCGCTCGAAGAATTGGTTGGCAATGCCGAAAAACTGGTTGAAGGTTTAGGCTTGCATTACCAGACCGTATTATTGGCAGCTGAAGATGCCAGCGCGGCGATGGCCAAAACTTTCGATATCGAAGTCTGGATTCCCAGCATGGGCATCTACAAAGAGGTAAGCAGCGCTTCTAACGCCTCAGACTACCAAGCTCGCCGCGGCAACATTCGTTACAAAGACAGCGGCACCGGCAAAAATGAATTTGTCCATACGCTCAACGCTTCTGGTTTAGCCACCAGCCGCTTATTACCAGCGATCATGGAACAGTTTCAACAAGCCGATGGCTCGGTATTAATCCCGGAGGTGCTGCAAAAATATTTGGGTGGTAAAAAGGTGATAGCGGTTTAGTTGAAGAAAAATTAAGGGGGGTATGTTCAGCGTGTTCAAAAAAAGAAACCATTATCGGCCATCTGGCCGAATAATTCGACGGGCTCATGAAAGTCACGCTGGTTTTGGCGGCCGTGACTTTAAACGGCGCGAACATTTCTGGCAGCGCCGACAGTTTAAGCTAATAAGTATTGCTGCTGGCGTGGCGGTGATACTGTTGGCTTATTGGTTGTTATGGTCGGGATTTTTGCGCATTACCACGGTGGAAGTACGTGGCACTCAAACCATTGATTCAGCTCAGATTGAACAGTTAGTGCGGCAACAATTCAGTCTGCGCCGCGGTTTGTTATTTAGCCAGTCACATTTGTTATTTTTTAATGCCACCGCGGTTGAACAGCAACTTCAGCAGCAATATTTGCTCGATCAAGTAATAATTAAACGCCGACCGCTGCGTCGTTTAATTGTAGAAATTACCGAGAAAACCGCCCAACTCACTTGGGTGAGTAATAGTCGATATTATACGATCGACAGCAATGGCCTGGCTTTGCGAGAAATATTAGCTCCTAATGTGGTTGAACTTAACGATGGCGAACAACCAACCGAAACAGCCACTGGTGAACAAGTAATCGACTCCGCCGTCTTAGGCCAAAGTGGCACAATCGTGATAGACCAGAGCAATAACACAGTCACTATCGGCCAATCAGTAGCGACTGAGCCGTTTATTCGTTTTATTGCTGAACTAATTCAAAAGTTTCCCAGTACCAATTTAACAGCCGATCAGTGGCTAGTACCCAGCGCCACCGAGGGGATTGTGCATGTTAAAACCACTCGCGGTTTTACAGTCTATTTTGACAGCCAAGACCCACTCGATGCTCAACTAGCTAATTTACGCTTAATCTTACGTGAGAAAGTTAAAGACCGCAGTATAAACTATATTGATTTACGTTTTGGTACTCGCGTATTTATAAAATAATATTACTAACTTGCTAATAATATTGTGCGACACTTAGCGTAACTGGCCTAACCCAGAGTAGAGCAGACCGTCGAAATCATCATATTGATGATTTTTTTAATGATCGACGGGGGAGACTTCTCCAGCAGCTTGTTAAATTAGCGTGTCATAGGTCATCTAGGTCGCAAAACAAATTAAAAAACAAAACGGTTTGGTACATTTATGTGCCATAGGTCATAACTGTCCACTAACCAGCTAAAAAAACATTTTTGCATTAAGAGAGAAGTGGTTGGCTATAGTTATCCATTAAACGCATCTAATTTGACCTATAATGACCTAATAGTGGCTCAAATACACTAATCATTAGCTTAATTGACCATGGCGAATGTATTCAAGCGACGCATAAGATACATTGTGCGACACTACCCAACCGATTTTTTAAAGCAGTATATTGTCAAAGACCACTGCTCTACTGCTATTGTAGCATATCTACACAAAACTTCAACTAAAAATAATTCCGATAATTTGCGTCGCGTAATATTCTTGCTCGGACACCAATAACACCCGCCCTTGACCTGTGGACTAGTCGTGGTAATATAGCAGTTCCCTATTAGTAACAAGTTTGGTATAATTTAATTAGGTAAAAAACTCAAAATATATGCAAACAATTTTCTTAAAACTCTTAGATCAGCTAAATGGAGCGGTTTTGGTATTAGTGGCTATTTTAGTGATGGCTTTCTGGGCAATCTACAAGCTTGGCGGCATTATTAAAACTTTTAGTTTTTTCGAAAAGAAAAATGAAAATTTTGATAAGAGTATAGACGAAATGAAAACCAATATTTTTTCTATCAAAGCTACCACCGACCTCCTCTACCAAAACCACCTATCCACTATTAAGAGCCAAAGTCCAATTAGTTTAACTGAAAAAGGAAAAGCAATCTCGACTGAACTAAAAATGGAGGAAATGGTTATTAACCATTGGGAAGTAATTAAGTCAGAAATTGATAAAAAAAATCCATCTAACCCTTATGACATTCAAGGCATATCAATGAACCTTCCGAAAGATTGTTTTGAGCATATTTTTAACGAAGAAGAAAAAATGAAAATTAAAACTTATGCCTATAAAACAGGGGCTAATTTACTAGAAATTCTTCCAATAATTGGCGTTATAATTCGGGATAAATACCTAGAAGAAAAAAATATTCCCGTTGAAGATGTTGATGCTAATGATCCTGCAAAGAAATAACGAACTGAAAAAATCTAATAACAAAAAATACCTGGAATAAGGTATTTTTTGTTATATTTTAAAGGAAATCAATGTCGCCAACCGTGAGTTGTGCGACACTATAATAACATTTAATCTAGCTGGCCCGAGCTGTCCCCTCCAATCAAGAGCCGCTGACGCTTTTATTAAATTATTATTCTATATCCACAACCAATTAAGATAACAAATGTTGGAATTAAAAAACAGAGACCTTCTTGGTCTCCGTTTTTGATTTTATGTTACTTGGGAGTAGTATCTCCCCTATTCTTTGTCTTCAACCAGGTAAAGCAGGCATGAATCGTAATTAATGTCGCCAATGAAACCAGCATTCAAACTACGGCGATTATCGCTCTCCCTTATGTACAAATATGGCACGTGTTTAACCGGATCGTCGCCGCGGTCGAGTGTGGGTAGCTGCTTCAGTTCGTCAATCGAAATAATCTGCTGATTATGCGGCAAACACTCTTCGCCTTGCTGGTAAGCCGCCAGTAGGCCATAAACGCCACACAAAACTGCTCCGTCTTTTTTCATGTACTCAAGGCAGGCATCGATAAGATACTCGCAGTGCCCCCTGTAATCATTAACCTCGCGAGCGATATAATGTCTATCCATTTGCACGATTTTAACGATATACTTTTTGCCCGGAACAAGCGCTACCGAAGGATGATTAAAGTGTCCATCAGAAATCTGGTAGTCAACTTTAAAGCCCAAACGCTTCCATGTTTCGGGCGGAGTGTAGTCGGCCGGGATGGTAATTTTGAATTCTGTTACCGGCACAAAGTATCTTTGCTTCATTAGGCGGGTTTTTTCTTCGCACGACAAACCCAAAAACCATTTGAAGTGTTCCGGCCTAATCGTTTTGTTAAGAAGACCGGCTAACAGAAAAACCAACAACATTTCTGTTTCGTGCGGTTGAACACTTTCTGGGTCAACAATTTTTTCCAACATCCGATCTAGCTCAAATGAATCCATGTACCCAAACCTCCTTGTGGTTTGTTGTCAACGAACGTGATATTAAAAGATATCATCGCTTGTTGTATTTGTCAAGCATAAAAAGAAACTGCCCGACACCGAAGTGTCAGGCAGTTATTAGTGTGTTCTTTTATTTACGCCTTGGCCACAACTTGGGCTAAACGGACGAGATTCGCCGCGTAGTACCCTTCGTTGTCGTACCACGCTAGGATCTTGGCCATGCGGCCGCAGACCACCATGGTGAGGTCGGGGCGAACCACGCAGGCGTGGGTGTCGCCGACGATATCGGAAGAGACTTCCTCGTCGTCGCACACCCGGAGCTGCTCCCCTGCCGCGTCTTTCAACGCGTTGACGATTTCATTAGCCGTGATGTCGTTTTTGAAATTGATAGTAACATCGGCCAACGACACGTCGGGAGTGGGCACCCGCACGGAGATGCCGTTGAATATCCCCTTCAATTCAGGAATCACTCTGGCGACAGCCTCGGCCGCGCCGGTGGTGGTGGGAACCATATTCAGCGCCGCGGCCCGAGCCCGGTCGGGGCTTTTGGACGGCGCATCGGTGAGCTGCTGCGTGCCGGTGTAGGAATGGGTGGTGGTAAGAAGCGCCGAAGCGATATTGAATTTTGCCAGCAGCGCTTTCATCATCACCGCTACGCAGCCGGTGGTGCAGCTTTCCATCGAGATGATTTCGTTGGCGGTGTTTTTGACAAATTTGTCGGCGTTCAAGCCCATCAAGAACGATTCAATGGTTGTATCTTTGGCCGGCGCGCCGATAATAACTTGTTTGGCGCCGGCGATGAGGTGTTTGCCGGCGCTTTCCCGGGTGAGGAAAAACCCGGAACAATCCAGCACCACGTCGACTCCGAGTTTACCCCAGGGTAGGTTGATCGGATCTTTTTCGCCGAACATGGTAATTCCGGCGATCAGAAATGAATTTACCGATATGACCAGCTTAGCGTTTCCATCTTCGGCCATCGAACCATCGATCAGTTTAACGTCGCCGTTAAACCGGCCGAAGACGCTGTCGTACTTGAACAGATAGGCCAACACTTTCTTGTCGGCCGGGTCGTTAATCGCCACCACCTCGACGTCGGGATTTTCGATCGCCCAACGCAACGTCAGTCGGCCGATGCGGCCGAATCCGTTGATTGCGATTCGCAGTTTGCTCATTCGAAAGACCTCCGTTGTTGATTCAGTTGTAAAAGTGCTTCACATGATGCTCGTTACATTAGCATAATACATAATATTTGTCAAGCAAAAAGAAATCGCCACCCCGAAAAGCAAGGTGGCGATATATTTATGTGTTTGCGTAATTAGTTAGACTGTTTCGGTCCAGTCTTCCACTTCGTACAGGAACCGCGTGCCGCCGATCAGCTTGCGAGTGTGCGACGCACTCTGAATAAAAGCGACGTAACGCAGGCCGGCAGTGCTGCGCGGATTGATGTTGACCGTGCCGTGTTCCGGCAGACCCAGCAGTCGACGAGCGTCGGAGCCGGTGAACATATCCCCTGTCTCTCGATCCATCAGAATCACTTCTTTGTAATCCTGCACCGTTACGGTTTTGATGAATTCGTAAAAGCCGCGTTTGGTTTTGAATCGCAACCCCTGCGCTGCAACGAACTCTTTGATCTGTTGATCGTGGTCGACATTGAGCACCTGGAACCGGCCCGGGTGCACCGGCCGCAAGCCGCCGGCCACCGGTGCGAATTCCGTGGCAGCCGCGGCGGGCGTTCCGCCGAGGGTGGTGAAGATACCGGCCATGTCGCGATTGTAGCGACCGGCGGCGCGGACTTCGTCGCGGAAGCGACCGAGCTCTTCGGTCTGACCGCCCTGATTGAGGCAGATGGCCATCAACGTGTCGGCCACTTCGGCGAACTGGTTGAGCTGCAGATGAAATCCGCCGGTGATTCGCGCCACTTCCTTATAGAAACTGGTGGCGTGGCGTCGACCGAGGGCTTGCACGGCATAAACGTGAATGCCGGCCGCCAAGAGCGACCGCAGTTCGACTCGCCAATCGAGGTGCAAATAGTTTTGCGCTTCGCCCGGCGAATGCGGCGTTTCGTCGCCAATCATCACCAAAGCGCGGGTGGAACCGGCTGACCAACTGAACCCTTGAGCTTCGCGCATCACCAGCTCGTAGCATTCTTCGGAGTCGCCGCCATCGGTGGCGCCAACATTGTTGACGAAGTCGACAATAGCACGTTCGTTGGTGGTCAAATCCAGCTTTTTGGTAACGTAACTGCCTCGAATGCGGCTGTCGCAGTAATCGCCATGGACGATGACCCCGATGCGCAAATTTGGCACTCGGGCAAACATTCCGCGAACCGTGCCGACCACATCGCGGCGCACTTGAGTGAGAGCCGGATACATCGATCCGGTGGTGTCGAAGTCAAAAATTACCTCGTTCATCGTGGGCATGCTGGTGTAACTCCTTATACTGTTTTGGGTTGAAAAAAGGGCACTCTGTCACGTTGTCTAACGCGAATCCGCTACCTTACTTTATACTGCAATATTTGTCAATATGCTAATAAAAAACTAAACCCCGAGACAAGACCGTCTCGGGGGGATTCCTCGCCAAAAGCGAGGTGCGTGCGAACAGAACCCGAAAGAACAACTCACGATTACTGAAAGTTTCCGACCAATTAGCCCTGCCCTCAACTTAGTGTCGGGCTTCTTTGGGCCTATCTTCCTCGTGGCTCGAGGAAGCCCTGTTTTAACCTTCCTTCGGTTAGCAGTGTCTTACCCATACAAACTCAATAGTGGGGAGAACTATTATATTTGCATGGCCTGCCAGGATGGCACCCTCTCCGCCTCTCCCCAGACTTCTCTGAGGACTTTACCGCCACTTTCAGTGTCAACAATTTTACCTTAGCCTAAGTGTTTGTTTTTGTCAATAAAAAGAAAGCGGCCGGGCTTTCCCCTACCGCTTTCTTTAAGATCGATAAAATTATTCGTCGTTATCGTCGTCGACAGAGGCAATGTCGTCATCGCCATCTTCGTCGTCGAGATCGTCGTCGTCATCCGACGCATCTTCGTCATCGGATAGTTCATCGTCTTTGGCGTCGTCGGTAGACAACGCATCGCTGTCATTAGTCCAGTCTTCGTCCTGGACGAACACATTGTTCAGGATCATAGCTTTCCTGAAAAAAATTTATGGGTAAGAAGCTTGTGCCGCCGTGGGGCTTTGCACTCTATAGCCGACGAATGGCCGTCGGATAAAGTATGGGCATTATGGCATCTTTTATTTTTGTACTCAAGCGGAGTTATACACAACAAACAGTCTCTAATTTAGGGCAAATAACCAAGTGGGTCTACTGGAATACCATTAAGTCTAACTTCCAAGTGCAAATGAGCTCCGGTGGTAAGTGGTCCGGCACCGGACGTGCCCGGCATCCCACCGGAGAGCCCGATCACCTCGCCTTGTTTAACGTAGCTGTCGGCTTTAACATATATTTTACTCACGTGACCGTAGACAGTCGACAGGCCATCGGCGTGCACTAACATAATGTAACTATACCCGCGGCCGTTGTTTTTTGCCTTGGCCACGTAACCACTGTCGGCCGCTTTAATCGGCGTACCTTGGCTAGCCCGAATGTCGATCGCCGGATGTTCAAAAACATTGCGGAACGGATAATCCGGATCGTGAAAATAAGCCGTGATAGTGTTTTTTGGCACCGGCCACATTAAGCGCCCAGTACTAACAATCGCGCCTTCGCCGCTGCTGTCGAGCTTTTTTCGAATCGCTTTTTCGAGCGAAACTATTTCATTGTTAATTGCCTGCTGTTCGCTCTTAGCCTGCGCCACTAAACTTTGAAACTGCTTTTCCGATCGCTTGGTTTGCGCTAGATAATAAGTTTTTGCCGATTCTTGTTCATCTAGCTTAGCCTTTTTTTCTTCTAGCACCGATTTTTGTTCCTGTAACTGCTGACTCTTTTGTTCACGTTGCGCTTGTTGATCGTTGAGCTGCTGTTGCAGGCCTTTTAGCTCTTGTAACGATCGCGCTAGTTCTTTTTCTACATCTTCGAGTTGTTGCACCTGATCGAAAAAATCACTAAAGGTGCGATGGCCCATTAGTACGTCTAACGCCGTGCGCTGATCCTGTACCCGAATTGTTCGCAAAAACTCCGCCAATTGCAGCCGGAGCCGGTTCATTTGATCTTCGGTATCTAAAATCTGTAAAACGATTGATTGAATTTCGAGGTTAGTGGTGTCGATCTGCAATTGAACTTCTTGGGCCTGCATTTCGAGTGCCTGCATCTGCTCACTGATAATTTCCAATTGGTTAGATAGGGTAATCCGTTCTTGTCGTTTGGCTTCTAAACTTTGCTCATAAACGGCAATCTTTTTTTGGAGCTTATCAATTTCCAATTGCTTTAGCTCTATATCTTCCTGCAGCTGCCGTACCTGTGCATCGCTGGCCGCGGTAATGGCCAATTTTGTAGCAGCCACGGCAACACTACTGCTGCCCCAACCGCCGCAAGCGATGAGCATCAGTATTAATAATAATCGTTGCCAAATACCGTTTTGTTTTTGTTTTCTCATGGGTTGATTATACCACGAACCTCACGCGACTGGCGAAGCGTTATGCCGCCGCAGCTTGTAGTTTATCAATTGCCGTAGCGATTCTGGCTAAACTGCGCTGTTTCCCTAGCACACCCGCCACTTCGAACGGGTTAGGACTTTTATCACGCCCGGTTAAGGCCGCGCGCAACGGCCACAATACATCGCCATTACTGGCTCCTTGTTCGGTAATCCACTGCCGTAAATACTGCTCTAGCCCAGCCTGGCTCCAATCGTCTACGGCTGTTAATGCTGTTTGGACTGCACTTAGCCAACGCAACGTGTCGGCGACGGTGGATTTTTTCCACACCAGCAACTCAGTTGGGTAAGTTAAAGTGTCGGTTAAAAAATATTCGGTCAATTGCGCAATATCGGATAGCTTTTCCATTCGTTCTTGTTCTAACTTTATTACCCGTTCAACGTAACTGGCATCTTGCGGCTGAGCGGCTAACAACGGTTCTAAATATGGCTGACAGAGCCGGGCTAGTTCGGCAATCGGCAGCGCGCGGATATAGTGGGAATTAATCCAATTTAATTTTTCCTGGCTAAAGATCGCCCCGGCTTTATGAATATGCTCTAAACTGAACCGTTCGATTAAATCGGCCATGGAAAATATCTCTTCGGTCTCCCCCGCTCCCGGATGCCAACCAAGCAGCGCTACAAAATTAACAATTGCCGCCGGTAAATAACCGGCCGCCAAAAAATCTTCGGCCGCCACGTCACCCTGGCGTTTAGACAATTTAGTTCGATCTTTATTTTGAATAGTTGGCAGGTGAGCCACTGTCGGCATGGGCCAGCCAAAAGCAGCATAAAGCAACACATGCTTAGGCGTGCTGGGGATCCACTCTTCGCCGCGCATAATATGGCTAATTTCCATTAAATGATCATCAACCACCGCCGCTAAATGATAGGTGGGAAAACCATCGGCTTTCATTAGCACTTGATCATCGATGCTGGCGTTTGGTACGCGAATGGTGCCCCAAACTATATCGTTGAATTCAGTTACTCCTTCGCGCGGTACTTTCATTCGCACCACGTGCGGTTCGCCAGCGGCTACCCGAGCGGCCGCTTGCGCTGGATCGAGCGTACGGCACAGGCCATCGTACATGGGTGGAATTTTATGCTGCTGTTGCTGTTGGCGCACCTCAGCCAACCGCTCTTGGCTGCAAAAACAATAATAGGCCTCACCTTTTTCCAGCAACATTTCGGCGTGTTGTTTGTAAATCGGCAACCGCTGAGATTGTATGTACGGGCCATAGTTACCACCGATACTATCGCATTCATCCGGCACAATCCCCACCTGTTTGAGTGTTTTGAGCAGCTGCTCTTGTGCTCCCGGTACTAGCCGTTCCTGGTCGGTGTCTTCAATTCGCAAAATAAAATCGCCACCATGATGTTTGGCGAATAAATAGCTATATAGGGCAGTGCGTAAGCCGCCAATATGCAAATAGCCGGTGGGGCTAGGCGCAAAACGAGTGCGGACGCGAATGGTGGATGACATACAATAAAAATTAATGAATGGTCGAGCGATTTAAGCGGCGTTGGCGCAAGGCAGCTAACCCGGCCACCATGCCGATTAACGAAATAAATTGGTTGCGCGTATGTTCATCGAGCAAAGTTAATTCTTCGTCTGCCAAATCTGTCATCGCGGTTAGCCGACAAAGCGTATCGAGATGTTCCAGCGGCACGGCGCACTGCTTTGGGTAATTACTGGCCAGTAACTGTCGAATGGTATTAGTATCAAGGTAATCGCTACTGTCTTTGTGATAGCGCAATAACATTAATCGCTGCACAATTTGCGCGTCGCTACATTCACCAGCACTAATCGACTGATACAACTGCAGAATCGCTTCGTGGTCCGAATCAGCCGCTGCTTCGGCTCTAGCTGGTGGCTCATAATTGGTTAATTGCCCCATCTCCATATATAACGCTTATGAGTTTAATAATCGACGGTTGAACCGCGCTTTTATTGCTAACCAACAAAATTGCACCGTGGCGGTTAAAATTCGTCGCCAGCGCCATGGTTGTTGTGCCAACCGCCATAACCATTCTAAACCCAACAGTCTCAGCCAACGTGGCGCTCGCTTTACTTTACCGGCCAAAAAGTTAAAGACGCCGCCCACACCAAGCGCTAACCGGACCGAGCTAAGCTGCGCTCGATGATCCGCAATCCACCGTTCTTGCGCCCCATGGCCAAAGGCAACTAATAAAATGTCCGGCGCTGCCGCTTGTATTCGTTCGACTATCGCCGGCGGCCATTGCCCCAAAACAATCTGGCCACCATCATCCGTTCCGGCAATTTTCAAACTTGGCCAACGCTGTTTAATCGCCGCGGCTGTCTCTTTAACTAAACCCGCCGGCTGTCCACCTAACAAATAGACCGACCGCTGCTGGCGAGCCGCGTAACTAAACAACCATTCAACTAAATCGACTCCGGTAATTCGTTGCCGCACCGGTCGGCCTAACCACCAACTGGCGATCCACACCCCCATACCGTCGCAACAAGCCAAATCGGCACTGGCTAAAGCCGCCCGAAAAGCCAAGTCGGACTGAGCCGCCACCACCATTTCCGGATTAACCGTGGTAATTAGATGCAGTCGCGGTTCGGTTAGAAAAATGGCGATTTTCTCTCTTAGCGTCGCTTGAGACAAATCATCAACCGGAACACCGACAATATTACGTCGCATATGCTCTGATTGTAGCAAAGCCGGTCGCATAATTCTACCCCAATTTAGATTGCGCCATAAATGACAGAAATTGCAAGTTTTTGCGATTACGACCTTGATTTTTTATTGTCAGCGGGGGGTGAAGTTTGGTATACTACGGGACGTAAAAACAAAATTATGTCTGACCGATTTTATCACTTGAATTATCTTATCGTTAGTATCGTCTGCGGCCTCGGTTTAGTATTGTTACCAACCGCTAGCCTGGCCACCAGCTTCGACCCGGGCTATATTATTGCCGACGAAGACGTGTTAGACAAAAACGCCATGAGCCAAGCCTCCATTCAGCAGTTTTTGGTTGGCAAACCCGGCACCTTGGCCAACTATCAAACCACCTCCGAAGGTAAAGATAAAGACGGCAACGATATTGTTAGCCGCACCATGCTAACTTCGGAAGCTATTTACGAAATTAGCCAGCGCTGGGGCATTTCACCTAAGTTCCTGTTGGTGCTGGCACAAAAAGAACAAAGCTTAGTGGAAGACGACAGCCCGAGCCAAAAACAGTACGACTGGGCCACTGGTTACGCCGTGTGCGACAACTGCTCGCTGTCCGATCCGGCCATTCAACGTTGGAAGGGTTTTTACAAACAGCTCAATAGCGCCGCAGCGCAGTTTGAATATTATCTGGCTAACCCGGGCGAGTTTCGTTTTAAGCGCGGTGAAACGTATACTATCGACGGCGTAACTGTCGCCCCCATTACCACCGCCACGGCCGCTCTCTACAACTACACTCCGCACATGCATGGTAACGAATTATTCCACACCATTTGGAAACGTTACTTTGGTAAAATGCATCCCGACGGTTCGTTACTTCAAGCGGCCGGCGAATCTGGCGTGTGGTACATTCAATACGGCACTCGGCGACCAATTCAGTCTAAAGCCGCGCTCCAAAGCCGTTTTAATATCAATAACATCATTACTGTCACCAAGTCGGACTTAGAAAGTTACCAGGTTGGTTGGCCGATTAGTCTACCCAACTACGCGGTGGTACGCTCGCCAACCAAGTATCTATATTTGATTGTTGACGACGAAAAACGCCCGATTATGTCTAACGACGTGTTAAAAAAGATCGGCGTAAAAACTACCGATATTATCGATGCCACTGGCGCAGATTTAGATAATTTTTTTGAAGGCATGCCAGTGACGCTCGACAGCGTTTACCCGCAAGGTATTTTAGCTCAAGACAGCGTTACCGGTGGAGTTTACTTTGTGCAAGACGAAAATAAGTACCCGATCGTGGCCAAAGAAATTATTGCCGTTAATTTCCCGGGCCGCACCACCGTTAAACTTTCGCCGGCAGAACTGGAAAAGTTTACCACCGGTGACCCAATTATGTTCCGCGATGGCACTTTGTTAAAACCGGCTGAGTATCCGGAAGTTTACGTGGTCTCAAACGGCAAACGGCTGTGGATCCCTGACGAAGCCACTTTTGTTGGCCTAGGTTATAAATGGAGCAATATTGTTACCACCTCGTACGAAGCGGTGGCTAAGCTGCCACTCGGTCCGGTTTTAACTCCTTAATCACCTGCCCGGTATGTCATTAGTATTTGCGGCTTTTACGCCACATCCACCACTGTCTATTCCAGCCATTGGCCACGATGCCACGCAACAATTAAAAGCTACCACGGCAGCACTGCAGCATTTAGAGCAAGACCTTTACGCGGCCAAACCAGACACGCTGATAATCATTTCACCGCATGGCCCAATTTTAACCGACAGCTTTGTTATTAATTTGGCCAATAACTACACCACTGATTTAAGCGAATTTGGCGACTTAGGTACCAAGCTGGAGTTTAAACCCAATGTGCGCTTAATCGAAGCTTTCCGCGGTAATATGGAAGGCACATTGCCGGTAACCATTACCTCCGAACCGCAATTGGATTACGGTGCCGCGGTACCGTTGTATCACTTAACCCAGCATTTACCGCCGTTTACCATTGTGCCGATTAGCTATTCGCTGCTCGATTACGCCACCCATATCCGCTTTGGCCAGTCGCTCAAAGAACAAATTAGCGCGACCAATCAACGCGTGGCTATTATCGCCTCTGGTGATCTATCACACCGTTTGAGTAAAGATTCTCCCGCCGGTTTCGATCCGGCCGGCGCTGAGCTTGATGCTAAAATTACCGACGCTATTCGCAGCCGATCACTCAACGACTTATTGGCGATCGATCATAACCTAATCGATCGTGGCGCCGAGTGCGGCCTGCGGTCACTATTTATTCTCTTAGGAGTTTTATCCGAAACCAATTACCAAACGCAGATTTTGTCGTACGAGGCACCATTTGGGGTTGGCTATTTAACCGTGCACTGTACGTTAATGTAATGATGACGCACCTTAATTATTGCCGTTCTTAAACTCGCCTGACTGATTAACTTTTTTCGTCAGGCGTTTTATTCCTCCTACCATGTTTGCCACGGTTATTCCGGCGCTGCGCTTGCCGCGACGCCTTACAACTTTTTCCTACTCCCTGCCAGATACTCTTACCGCGCAGTGTCGGCCAGGGGTGGTGGTTAGCGTACCTTGGCGTAATCGGGCGGTAGACGCGGTAGTAGTTAGTTGTAACCAAGCCGCGCCAACTGGTGTTGCTCCGGAACGATTTAAAGATATTTTATCAGTACGACATCCCGAACCGTTATTAACCGAACAACAACTACAGCTGGTTGACCGACTAGCCGGCACTTACTGTGTCGCCCCCGGCGCGGTGGTAAAAATGCTTCTACCGTCGATTCCCAAACGCACCCAACAACTAAAGCCTCGCGCTCAACATTGGATGCCTTTCTTGGCCGTGCCTGGTGGAAAAATGACTTTACCTAAATCAGGCGTGCACTTAGCCTGGTATCGCAGTTGGCAACAACGGGCCGATGTTTTAAGCCGACTGATCGACACGGTCGCCGACGGTCAAGTACTAGTGTTAGTGCCGGAACGAAGCGATATTGAACTGGCTGGGGCATTTATTCCAGAACAGTGGCGTGATAACGCCGTCGTGCTGGGTAACGAAACGGCCAAAAACCGCCAGTGGGATGCTTGGCAAAATATTCGCGCCGGCCAAAGCAAACTGGTAATTGGTACCCGCTCAGCTTTGTTTGCGCCGTTTAGTAATTTAAAATTGATTATAGTCGACGACGAAGCCGATGATTCTTTAAAACAATGGGATCAAAACCCACGGTATGACGCACGCCGAGTGGCCGAATGGTTGGCTAATGACTGGCGCTGCCCGCTAGTGTTTGCCTCGCCCTCGCCTCGGCCGGAAACCTACGCCGCTACCGTACCAGACCGAACCGTTTGCCTCCCTGAACCACGGCGGCAAACGATTAATATTATTGACCTACGGCCATACCGCCGGAGCCGCACCAGCAGCTTGCTGTCCGAACCGCTCCGCCAAGCCATTTTAGAAGCACATGACAGTAACCAAAAGTCCGCCCTGTTTTTAAACCGGCGCGGCTTAGGCAGTAGTGTGTCGTGTCGCGATTGCGGCACAGTTTTTACTTGCACTGTCTGCCAGCTACCACTCACGCCGCACCGTGGTGGCATGCTTGACTGTCACCATTGCGGCTCACGCCAACCGCTGCCGGTTGCCTGCCATAAGTGTAATGGCACGCAATTCTTTTTTGCCGGCCAAGGCAGCGAACTGCTTGAGCAAGAACTACAAACACTTTGGCCCGGCGCAAAAGTATTACGTTTAGACGCCGACAATCATCCTAAAAAGTTGACCGCCAAACAGGTGGCGGCGGCCGATATTTACGTTGGCACGGAATTAATGACCGGCTATTTACCTTGGGGTGACATTGGTGCCACCGGCATTGTTTATTGCGACAATTTATTTTCGCTGCCCAATTGGCGCGCCGCCGAACGCAGCTGGCGGTATTTGTCGCGGGTGGCCGCGGCTACCGCCGGTAGTACCGCACAAACGTTATTCTTACAAACCTTCCGCCCCGATAGCGTGGTATTGGCTCATTTTGGTGCCGACACCGCCACGACTTGGTATACTCACGAACTTAATGCCCGACGTGACTTTAACTACCCACCATTCGGTCAACTGACTGCCTTAATTATCCAATCGCCGACTATTTCGGCCAGCCAAGCCGCGGCCGCCCAGTTATATGCTAAGTTGACAGCAACGGCAAAACAGGATACAATCAACTGTATTATTCAAGCGCCTCAGTTAATCCACGGTCAACAAATTCGCGGTCGTTACCGGGTGGTGATGAGCATTAAACATCAGCGCTCGATTGCCCCGCTATTGGCGGTTGTCCCCGATGATTGGTTGATCGACGCCGATCCGCTTGATATCATGTAAATATGAAGGTTATTACCATTCCCCATCCCCTCTTGCGCGCCAATGCCGAGCCGGTTAGCCCAACCGACATTACCAGGCCGGCGATGCAAGAATTTGTTCACGAACTGATTATCACTATGAAAGATAACCGAGGTATTGGTATTGCCGCGCCGCAAGTTGGCAAAAGCATCCGCTTAATTATTGTCGACACGGCCGACGGCCCGCAAGCTTTCTTTAACCCGCGAATTATCTGGCAGTCTATTACTACCTCGGTAGATGAAGAAGGTTGTTTATCTGTTCCTAATACCTACGGTTTGGTTAAACGCTCGCGGAGCATAATTATTAATTACCACGACATTAACGGCCAACGCCAAAGGCTAAAAGCGCGTGGTTTGTTTGCGCGCGTGCTCTGTCATGAAACCGACCATCTCAACGGGGTGTTATTCACCGACCGCATGACTAAGGAGGTTTACCATGCTCTCTAACAATTCTAAAACCAGAGTGCTGTTTTTTGGTACACCGGCTTTTACTTTGCCGGCCTTGGAGCGTTTAGCGGCCGATACGCGGTGGCAAATCGTTGGCGTAGTAACCCAACCCGATAAACCCGCCGGCCGTAAACAGCAGCTAACCGCGCCCGCCGCTAAAGTAACGGCGGCCAAGTTGGGTTTGCCGGTCTTTCAGTTTCCTACGCTCAAAGATCAAGCGGCGCTACAAACCATTGTCAGCCTAAACGCCGACGTGGCAGTGGTGGTAGCCTACGGCAAAATTATTCCAGCCGTGATATTAGACAGCATCCCGCATGGATTCTTGAACATTCATCCGTCAATGCTACCCAAGTACCGCGGTTCTTCGCCCATTCAATCGGCGATGTTAGCCGGTGAGCGTACTACCGGGGTAACCGTGATGATACTCGATGCCGAGACAGACCACGGCCCAATTTTGGCGCAACGCGAAGTAAACATTCTCGACGACGACACTAGTGAAAGCCTGCATTATTCGCTCGCTTGCGAAGGCGCAGATTTACTTTTGGCGGTATTGCCAGACTACCTCGATGGTAAGTTAAAACCAACCCCGCAAGATCACACCGCCGCCACCTTTACCGAACAGTTAGAAAAAGACGACGGCAAGATCGATTGGCGGATGTCGGCCGAAGCGATCGACCGCCACATTCGTGCTATGACCCCCTGGCCCGGCGCTTGGACCGATATCACCGGTAAGCGAGTAAAAGTACTCAAAGCCCACTTAGTCGACCAAGGGCTGCATTTAGACGTGGTCCAGGCCGAAGGCAAACAACCAATGGACTACGGTACTTATCTGCGTGGCAACTTGCCATTGCAGCCCGAGGACCAATAAAAACATCAAGACACCGAAGTCCCGCGAAGTCCCGCTCGCAATCGGGACGAAGTGGGATGAGGACCAATAAAAAGAGGTCCATACGGTTAAAATTATAGTTCTTTTTTTCCAGCCCCTCGATCTGCGCTAGCATCCGATTTCCTGTCACCATCCACTCTTTACCAAGTGAGGTGCGCCATGGAACCATGCTTGCAATGTCAGGCCATTTTGGTTGGTAGCGGGCACTTACTCTGCCCCAAATGTTCTTTAATCTCCCGCGCCGATGTTTCATCGATGGGTGCAGGTAAAATGGTTAAAATTGCCATTGTACCCAAAAACCCAGTTCCCAGTGAGTTCCCCGATGAGTTAAGCGAAGAACTCTCCGATAACGAACCGCCGGACAGCGGCGGTGACCAATTTTAACCACTACACTTAAAACCCTCCGCCTTAGGCGGAGGGTTTTATAATAGATACTACTGCACCTGTATTCTGTTTCTATAATTTTTCTAAATCCAAATATTCGCCTACTTTTATTTCTTTTACAAACTCCGGCATGTGGCTGATTAAAATAATCGCACCGGTGTAGTTATTAATCGCCTGAGCAATAACTGGAATGTGACGAAAGTTAATATGGTTAGTGGGCTCATCCAATACTAGCAACCCCGGCCGCATCAGCACTAACCGAGCAAAGGCTAGTAAACCCTTTTGCCCCTCGGAGAGCTCCCCTACTTTGTGGCCCATTAAATCACCGGTGATTAAAAACCCCGCCGCTAACGACCGCATATCTTGCACCGAGTAACCATCTGGGCGCACGCTGTCGAGCGATTCCATTACAGTTTGGTTAAAATCTAAATCGGAAAAGTTTTGGCTGTAATAGCCTACCACCACGTCTGGATTAATCTTAGCGCCGACGCTCTTATTTTCCACCAGCGTACGTAATAAAGTACTTTTACCAATGCCATTGGGGCCGGTCACTAACAATCGTGTATCTTGGCGCAACACCTTGTCGATCGCCTTAACCACTGGTTCGTGGTCTTTAATAATCTTGACCGATTTAATATTAACCAGTTCGCCCACAATATCCTGCCGCGGAATAATAAAATCTCTAATTACTTTATCTTCGCGCCGCACTTCCACTTTGTTTTCTTCTAGTTCCTCAGTTTCTTCTTTTAGCTTTTTGGCCAGCTGCCGCATTTTACCGCCTTTGTTGGCGAAAAAGTTAACTTTGTCTTTGCGGTCTTGAATCGCCTTTTCCAGCTGGGCGTTCTTTTTTATTTCCCGTTCTATTCGGCTGGCAATTTCCTCCACCACGGTATAATAGTCGCCCACGTAGTTTTCTATCTTTTTAGTGTGAACGTCTAAATAAATAACCCCTTCGGTAAAACAATTTAAGAAATCAGCATCATGCGAAATAACAATTACTGTTTTATCGTACATTACCAAGAACTGAATTAAATGATCGATGCCGGCCGTATCTAAATTATTAGTTGATTCGTCGAGCAATAAAATGTCTGGGTTTTGAATCAAAGCAAACGCCAATAGCAACCGCGCCTGCTGCCCGCCGGACAGATCACCCACGCACTTATCCATGCTGATATTTAGATTAACCGCCGCTAACACTTTAGCGATTTGGGTTTTTAACCCAGGCATGACCGCGTTAAAAGCTTTAGCGAAATATTTATCGATCGACAGGTCGTAATCAGCTCGGTCAACCATCTGCTGTGCCGCGGCAATCGTTGCCCCAGGTTGGTAAGAAACTTGGCCACTCTTAGGCTTTAAGGTGCCTTTAATCAAATTAAACAAGGTGCTTTTGCCAGCACCATTTTACCCCATTAACGTAATCTTAGCTCCACGCCGAACGCTAAAACTCGCCTCGTCTAACAGGGGCTTGCCTTCGGCGTATTCAAAGGTAACGTCGCTAAATCTTAATACTACTTCTTCGGCCATAATTTTAATAGATGATGCGCGCTAGTATACAGGAGATTGCCGATTAATTCAAGGCTTTAGTTCAATTTAACAATAAACACTCCCTCCCCGCCGGCGCCAAATTTACCGCTGGAAAAACTTTTTACCGCCGGATGATTGCTTAACCACTCAGCCAACAATGGCTTAATCACCGGGCCATTGGCCGAATGAATCCCCTGGCCAACGATAAAAGAAACAATCTTTAAATTATCTTCCAAGCAATCAGCAATAAAATCTTCGGCCAATTTTAAAATATCTTGGTGGGTTAGCCGGCCAAGATTATGAAAGTCGAACTCCGCCTGCGGCAGGTTTAAATGTTGATATTTATTCGCCATGGTCGCTACTGTTTACACCGGCCAAGCGCCCGGTAGCCCACGAAGCCTGCAAATTAAAGCCGCCGGTGTAGCCGTCGATATTCAATAATTCTCCGGCAAAATATAACCCAGGGCAAATTTTTGATTCCATTGTCTTTGGATTAACTTCTGCTAGATCCACCCCGCCAGCTGTTACAAATTCATCACCAGCGCGTCGGCCGGTAATATTCAACGGTAAATGTTTAAGCCACTGCACTGCTAACAATAGTTCTTGTTTGCTGACTTCGCCATTCTTTTTGGCCTCGACATTAATTTGCTCTGCAATAATAGTGGCTAACTTTAACGGCACAATTTGCTGCAGCGCATACTTAAACAACTTTTTCGGCGCGGAATTTATAAAGCTTTTTAGCTTTGTCATTAATTCGTCGACAGACAACTCTGGGACCAAGTCGATACTAACTTTTAACGGCAATTGTTCAAAAGCAATTTGGGCCGACAAAGCAAACACCGCCGGACCACTCACACCCCAATGCGTAAACACAAACGGTCCGGTGAAACTAAATTGCTTTTTACCGTCAACGGAAAACTTAGCGGCGGTAAAAGACACTCCCGCCACTTTAGCCGGCCAGCTTTCTTTGCTATTGAGCGAACTCAAGCTGGGCGCCAGTTCGGTTATTTTATGGCCCAAACCTTCGGCCAAACTATAACCATCGCCGGTTGAACCGGTTTGTCGATACGCCTGCCCGCCGAGCGCCAAAATTACTTTGTCAGCCGCTAATACAGGTTTGTCTTTAAAATGAATCGAAAATTGACGTCCGTCTCTGGTTATATTTTTAACGGCGTGATTAAACAATACTTTTGTTTTATAGTTTTTTAATAATTTGATAAACACATCAACTACGTCTTGGCCATTGTTGGAGACGGGAAATACTCGATTATCGGCTTCACATTTTAGCGGCACGCCATGGCTAGTAAACCACTGCTGCACCGCCAGCGGTGAAAAAGCAAACATGGCGGAACTTAACCACTTACCGCCGCGCGGATATTTAGTTAAGACGGTTTTAACATCGGTAATGCCGGTAGTCACATTACACCGCCCACCGCCGGAAATAATCACCTTCTTGCCCAATGAATCATTTTTTTCAATCAAAAAAACTTCCACCTCCGGAGTCTGTTCATTTATCGTGGCCGCTGCCATCATCCCCGCCGCGCCACCGCCGATTATCGCTATTCGCATAAATCTAACCGTAAACTAATAAACACCCCAAGATTACACCGGATTGTCAATATAATCAAGGAAAAAGCTAATTTTAAGAGCGTTTTAGTATATGTTTGACATTATCAGTTAAATATGCTAATGTTAGCAATTACGTGTCTTTGACAAACTAACCAAAAAATCACTTCAAAACGCAGGAGGTTCTCATGCGAACGTTGCTAATTGTGGCAGTACTGATATTAGTTTTCACCATGGTGGTGCTTAGTTCTCTGGTTATGTCTATTGTTCATCAATCCGAAACACCCACCGCCGAAAAACCCGATGGATACAAAAACGACGCCGAAGACCTGGCTTGGTGCGAACGCATCGGCCAACGCAATGCGAGTTGCCCGGGTTTTGAGAAATACATAAACTCACCCGAGGGTAAGGCTGAGGAAGAAGCCGATTTCTTGGCTTGGTGTGAAAGCATCGGTCATCAAAACGACGGCTGTCCAAAATTCAACCAGTCAGGAGGCAACTAATGGGTGTTTGCATCGCTTGCGGACAGCATACGGTTTCATCATTTCGCTTCCTGTGCGTGGTGTGTCAACAATTTGTGGACGTTAAATGTACTGACAACAGGCAGGTTAAGGTCGTACTAAAAAATGCCATGACGGCGGAAGAGCTGATGAGGCCGCTATCGTCGAATCTGTCGGTCGCCGCTCCAAGTGAGACATCGCCAGCGGAAACAATGTCGCCGGAATCAACAATCAACCCAAGTGAGGTGAAGTTATGAGAGGCATCGCCAATGCGTGCGATATGAACATGCTGCAGCTCGGCATGAGCTGCGTTATCGAAACCACCCCCAGCCAAGAGGTTTGGTGGGGCGAAGTGGTCTCGGTCGAAGTGAACAGCCAGGTGCCCAATTCCTTGGACATCGTGGCCAAAGTGACCGGCGGTCGGTTCGCGCTCGACAAGTTCCGCGAACCGGTTAAAACGCCCGCGGACAACGACAAGGCCGACTTGTGGATGTTTTTCGTCTATCCCGACACGGCCACCACGCGGATGCTGATTGACGCCAAATACGAAGCGAGAAACATCGCTTCTAAGGCCATCGATCAGCTCGACACCTTCTTTAGCGCCGGGTTCAACAAAATAACCCGGCTGATAAAAGACCTGGGCGGCAAAGAATAGAAAAAGGGATGACGATCAAAGAAACCGACAACCGCCGGGTCAAGACGGTTCGACTGGTGTCGCTTGGCTACATCAAGTCCTTTAGCTGGTTCGAAAAGTACAAAGGCAAACTGTTCGAGGTCATTCAGCAACGAGAAGGTGGTTTCGACGTCGACATGGCGCCGTGCGGCCACCCTGGCAAGTGGGGCTACCTCGGCGACGAAGAAATCGAAATCATGGAATACCACGAATAAAAGGAGGCTAACGTGAAAGTGAAAGTGTTCGACTCCACCAAAACAACTGCTGGCATGGATGGTTTCGAAAAAGACGTCCAGCGCTGGCTGGACGAAAACAGCGGAAACATCCGCACTGTTATTTCTATAACCCAAAGCGGAGATCACGCCCGAACAGTGGTCACCATCTTCTACGAATAGTCACATTCATCAAACCCCTCCGCTACGGCGGAGGGGTTTTCGTTTCCGCTAAAACCTTGACGATTGCCAGAATGGCTATATACTGGAAAGTAGCATAAGTGGAACGAAGCAATCCCGCTTCTCCCCTACTTATACCAAAGAGGTGCAAATTGAAAGAATGGTTCGGTGTCTTGTTAACGATCGCAATGATTCTGTCTGTCGCGTTCATTAGCTATTACAACGAAACCAACGTCGGTTCCGAAGTAGTGGCGGATTATGATTCTGAACCAGATGACGATTCTGCTCTTGTCGATGCCTTGGAAGATGAAAAGCTGCCCGCAGACTCCTGGCTGCGCTTTTTGGCTGATCCTAGCTTCCGAATGGTTTCTCATTGGCAGACGATGTGCTATCTGTGGTGACCAACTAATAGTATCACCTCAAAGCAATTGTTCTTTAAGAAAATGGCTTGGTAATAAGCCGCGGCATCCTACCCTAATTTGCCAGCACCAGCTAGCAATTAGGCAGTAAGTAAAAAAGTAAACGGCTCCGCTTTTAAGGCGTCGTTTACAGGAGGGTCTCATCATATGAGCCCTCTTTTTATTTTTGTTATTTCTCTATTATTGACGCCTCTCTCATTCTGTCATTCCCCGCCTTTCTCGTCATTCCTTCTTTTATTGTCATCCCGAAGTGGCATCGAGGGACCCCTTACACAAGTTTAGAGCCACTCTCGACGAAGTTCGTGATAAAACCACATCCCCACTTTGTCATCCTGGGGGAGCCCCGCGGAGTCCCCCGCGGGGCGAAGCGGGCGAGTCGAAGGACCCCTTGTCCGTGAAAAAATGACGTTTCGTGTTCTTATCACTGGCAAGGGGTCCTTCGACTTCGTTCCTCAAGTTCCGCCCAGCGGGGCGGAACTTTCGTCACTCCGCTCAGGATGACAGAAATATATGAGCTATAACAAAAAAGGCCGTCTCAACGTATGTTGAAACGGCCCAAATGATGTTTATCTTCCTCGTCGCATTTTATCCGAATACTTTAATGCTTCACTGTCCGACAGCGGCGTCACACTAGCCACCACTTTTCTACTTTCAATCCAGTTACCCTTACCGCCGCAATGTTTGCAAATCACTTCTTTCTCACTGCCTTTCAAGCGCGTGCCGTCGGGATAATACATATAAGAGATCATTCTGCCGACGCCGTTGCATTCGCGACAATGTACTTTTACCTTTTTAGTGGTGAACTCAACCCTTCTTACTTTGCCTATCCCATGGCAAGTAGAGCAATAATCCCACTTTTGCTGGCAAGCGTCGGAGTGACCACCGCCGCCAGGTACTTGGCCGCTGCCCGAACAATACGGGCAATCCGGATATTCGGTTGAAAAGAACCCCATGGTACCCTCCGATTATTAATTCGTTGTGGTGCAAAAAAATTAGCACAATGTTAGCTAATGGTCAATAATTGACAGCCACAAACTATAATGCTAATCTGCTAAATCAGCTCATTTCATTTCAACGCGCAAAGGAGATAATATCGTGTATCAAGTGAAGATGTTCGACACCGGCAATGGCCAAAATATCGAAGTGATGGCTAATAATTGGCTGGGAGAACAAGGCGAAAAAATCGAAATCGTCGCTATCACTCATGGCGCCAATGAGTTTCGTCACGTTTTCACCATTCTCTACAAGCCAAAAATAGCGGAAAAAACAACCACATGCAAGTGCGGCGCTATTTGGCCATTCGATCGGTTCAAGCGCCAAAAATTGAGCGATTGCCCACATTGTAATTCACTACAATGGCCGAAAGCAAAACCAATCGGGTTTGTCGATAAACCACTCAAAAGAAAATAACGAACCGTAAATTTCACATACAAAACCCTCCGCCGTAGCGGAGGGTTTTAAGTTTACTTTCGTTTAAGCCTGTTTATTATTTAATAATCTTCACCACGCCATTAATGGCATCCACCTCCACCATGTCGCCATCTTTTAACATCTGCGTGGCAATTTTGGTGCCAATAATGCAGGGCTTTTTTAGTTCGCGAGCGGAAATAGCGGCGTGCGATAAAATCCCGCCCGAATCGGTCACAAAGCCAGCCGCTTTCAGTAATAGTGGTAAAAATTCCGGCCGAGTCATACCGGCCACAAGAATATCACCCGGGGTAAAAATTATGCTAGGATCCGACGCGTTAAGCACAATTTTAACCCGGCCTTTAACTATCCCCTTGTATGCTATCTGACCAGTGATAATTTTATCATTGGCCGGTGTAGAAACAATTTCGGTAATACTGTCTACTTCACCATTAACAAAAATAGCGCTGTCATCTTTATCAAAAATAATTGCCGAACGTTCGTAGCGTTGTTGTAACAATGCCCCGTCTGGTAATGGTTGGCCGTTAAAATATGCTTCCATTTCCGCGCGCGTGGTAGCCATAATCATCTCTTTGCTGCAACCATTAGCGGCGGCAATATGCCCGGCTAATAACACCACATAATCTTCGATCTCGCGATAAATTGGTTCAGCCGCTTTCCGCGCCGGTTCTAATACCGGCAAAATTGTTTTTAATTCGTCGGCCGAAACATAATCGACTAAATACTTAACGCTAACATGTGGCAAGTAATAACTATAAACTAGCTGCCAAAACTGATTATACTCAGCTAAGCCGACACTTTCCACCGCGTGTGTATTTATAAACTCCTCAACTTTTTTAGCATACCGCTCCAGATCGTTGGCGATCTTAGCCACATAGCCGGCATCTTGCCGTGCCAACGTACTCAGCCGCGCCCCCAAATTATCACGGTCGGCTTGCGTGGCCCAACAATCAGTTACGCCATTGGCATAAAAAAATACCACCTGCTGATACATCGGTCGGTCGGCAATATCGTTGCGGCTGGTCCAGATTTCACCCAAATGCGAATCAAAATGAAAGCTGCCTTTCGCCGACCACATCTTAACCCAATTAGTTTGCGCGGAAAGTTTGGCTATATCCATATTATTCAGCTTCTTTAATAATTTCGTCGACCAACTCCAGCGGTATATCTTGGTTGAACGTATAACTTTTTTCCGGATCTTGGCTGTTAATCCGTTGGTATTTAATATGCAGTTGCGGCGTTTGACCTTGATTGGTAATAGAAACTTCAAAACCTTCAGTGTAATCAAACTGGTCGGCCAGTAAATCAATCAGCCGATCTCTTTCCGCTTCTCCCTTGGTTTTAGCAATTACTTTAAACAAGAAAGATTCAGCCACGCCGCCATGCGTACCTAAAAATCGTTCTAAGTTTGGATCTTGGTATTTACCGCTAGCCACCAGTTCACCCCAGCGGCCAGATACTGTCGCGTATTTTTTCACTATTTTAGCAATATTGCCGGCCTGGCGAGAATAGGTTGATACTTCAAGATCGTGTTCTTGCGCCGCCAGTTCGTCGCTGCGGTTAACCAAAAACTTTAAATAGTCACCAGAGTTAATGGCTTGGTAAGCCTCAATACCAAACGGTGATTCGGGATCAAAATTAAAATCCAGTTTAGAATCGACCGCTATTTTACTGCCAACTTTAAGGTCTTGATCAATTTTGGCTTTAAGTTCAGCAAAAGATTCGCTGCCGGTAATAGTGTCAACCGTTTCGCCCACCATGGCTAATGCAGCCGTATGAGCGCTGCGCTGGCGGGCGCTACCAAAAGCCACGGCTTGGTCTAAATTGGTTTTGTGGCCGGCGGCTTTGGCTAGCGCTTGTTCTTGCTGTTCCGGCTGTAAAGATTGATCAAAACTTTTTTTCATACTCTATTTAGCGGTTAAAGTGGTAATCGGGCGGCTTTGGGTAATATAAAATGTTTCGTTGTCGTACGCCCATTCAATGTCGCACGGCCAGCCGTAATGCTGTTCTATTTTTACGCACAATTTAGCCAGCTCAATAATTTGTTGGTTGCTAATTTTTTGCAACTCTTGCTGTTCGGCCGGCACGGCACACCAGTCGCTCCCCGCTTTAGTTCGCGTAATCATTTTAGTTTGACTGGCAATGTTAGCATCGACAATCGACCAGTCGGTTTTATTAACCACATAAGTGTCTGGCGTAATCGAGCCAGAAACAATTGCCTCCCCCAACCCCCAACCGGCCTCGATCACCATTTGGTCGTAATCTTCGGTAATGGGGTGCACCGTAAAAGTAATGCCGGCCACTTGCGATTGCACCATGGTTTGTACCACTACCGCCACCGACACTTTGGTGGTATGTAATCCTTTTTCAAAGCGATAAAAAATCGCTCGCGGTGTAAATAGCGACCCCCAACACTTTTTTACTTTCTCCAATAGATCACCTTCATTCACGTTTAAGTAGCTTTCCAGTTCGCCGGCCCACGAGGCTTCGCTACTGTCTTCGGCTGTGGCCGATGAACGCACCGCCACTAACGCCGCCCCCAGCACTTTGAACTGCGTTGTAACCTCGGCCGCAATATCTTCGGGAAATTTAGCTGCGGCAATCAAAGCCCTAATTTTCTCCGACGCAATTTCTACACTATTAATATCTTGGTGATCCACCGTATCCAGCGCTGCTTGAACTTCTACGTCTAGATCAGTCTCTTTCAAAAATTGTTCAAACGAAGCGGCCAACACCACAAAACCCGGCGGTACCGGAATGCCTACTTGAGTCATTTCCCCTAACGACGCGCCTTTACCACCCGCGCTATCGGCATCGTGTTTATTTAATTGTTCAAAACGTTTGGTGAACATAGCGCAGGTTATATTTTCTTAAGTTTATAGATAATATTTACTATTTGATCTTCGCCGCCCATAAAACAGTCGATTGTTTTATCTACTACCTCGTAATCTATCTCTTGTTCGCCGCGATGAATATGAACTATATCGCCTTTAGACAAAGGCATACCGCCGGCTAGCTCATCACCACTCGCCGCGCTGTTGTCGTCAAAAATTATCTTGGTATTTTTCTTGATCATAGGAAAATATTATCACCAAATCACTATGCTTTAATGTTGAATGGACGTTTATTAACCTCCCCAAGAACTCTGAGCGTCGCTTGCACTGAAAGATTGTCACTCGGTAAGAGAATTAAACGATCACCCAATTGATTAAGCAGGGGGCTTAAAAATTCATCGGTCCATGACGGCGATAATGTTAATACTCCAGAAAAATCTATTTCCAGCTTTTCATCCTTAGCCAAATCACGCAAAGTTGACTGAAATGCCTTAAAGGCCTCACTCCCCAATTCCCGAGAGATTAATGTTTGGCCAAACTTTTCTAATTGTAATTTCATATACTTTTTTATAAAACATTAAAAATCTATCTTGGCTAAACACCCGCGCACAACATGTTGACCGCGTGTAACCTTAAATATTTTATTAGCGCCCTTCAGGCGAACTTCAGCATCGCCGCTGGTAAAAAACAAGTTAATCGGCTGTTCTGTAATTACTTCACGCACTAACTTAAGTCCGTTCCCACGCTTTTCCGGCGCACGTCCAGAAATGAATTCGGTAAATGCCACTTCCACCGCCGCCACATGGCTCGGAAGCGTCGGCCGAACTTGGCGTAATGTTTCTAAAATACCTAAGCCTCGATCAGCTAGGACAATAATACCCTTAGCAAGATCATAGCCAAAAAAGATCCCCGATGTATCTGGCCATTTACCTAAGTTGTGAGCAAACGAATTATCACCAATTTCCCCAGTAACTAAAACGATTAAAGAATATAACTTCTCAAATCCAGGCTTTTGCATTAGTGCATATTCCATTTTTGTTAGCCTAGCATTGAAAATAGAGCTGGTTGGACAATAAAACGTACCCGGAAATTCAATGCCATCTTGGATCCACTCGGAGGCAAACTTCATTAAATCACTGGCAAAAATTTCTAAATCTTTTTCGCGATAATAACGATGGGTACCGCCATCTTTTTTAATCGCCACTAACTTACCGCTTTCATCCCAACGACGAAGCGTGTTTAAGGAAACCTTGAGATATTCAGCAGCTTGGCTGATGGTTAATAGTTTTTCATCCATATTGATTATGATACCATATTATCTAAATCTATACAAGTATAGTATAAATCTACCCAAAAATACATCAATCTACTCATTTATTACCAATAAATACACGTTTTTAAGCTCATAATCGTGAAAAGTGCAAAAAAAATACCTATTTTTCACGGTTATGAATACTCCCCCACCACACTCACCACCACCACCCACCCAATCCCCAACGGATGGTTTAGATAGGGCGAAACTACGGAAGTAACACCAATGGCCACTAGGCCGCCGATTAGCCCTATTTTAACGCCCAAGGGCAGCTCTGGATTGGTGGTTAAGCGGTAGACCAACAGTACCACCAAATAAGCGTAAATGGCTAGGCCGGCCAGGCCAAACTTTAGGATCATGTCTAAATACCCCCATTCAAACGCGGTGGTGGTGTATTGGCCGTCTGGGTGTGCAGCCACAATGCGCGGATCTTGCGATATGTAAGTGACAGCCGTGCCAAAGCCGGAACCAACCACAGGGTGATGTGCAATCGCTTTAAGCAGCGGCAATAGCTGATTACGGCGGCTGCTGCCGGCGGCATCGCTGGCAAAATTGCGCAGGCGGGCCGAAACTAAATCGCCGGTGCCGGCACCGGCCCAGATATTCATGGTGGTATATTGTATGCTGACGAAAATGACGAGTAATGCGGTGGTAAGCAGCCACGTTTTCCAGTACTGTCTCCCTTTCCAGATTAACCACAGCGTGATGAGTACCAACGACACCGCTCCACCCAGCCAAAAACTGCGTGACAAGCTCAGTACAATGGTCCAGCTGCTAATTAGCATCACACCCCACAGTGGCAGTTGCTTGCGCCAATCTAATTTGGTTGTGACCGCCATGGCCCAAGAACCAACCAAGGCGACTAAGCTATACATTTGCGATTGAAAAAATACTCGCCACAGGTTATTGGTGCCATCGCCGGCAAAAGTGATCTCCCCCACCCCGGTGTTGCGCAGCCAGCTGTAGAGCGGGCTTAAGATACTGTCGGGCGCACCTTGAGTGAACAACAAAAAGGTGGTGATAGTTTTGACGAACGTAATGGTGACCGCGGCTGCCAACAGTGGTAGTAGCTGCTCACGACGGCGTTTGACCACCTCGTAAAACGGTAAGGCGTAAGCAAAGTACAGCCAGCCGTTCACGTCTAAAAAGATGTCTCTGGTAAAGTTATGAAATAATCCCCAGACCGTTCCCCAAATAATTACCGCCGCCATGGCTAAATAAGCGTTGCGCCATTTGCTTAACCATAACGCCGGTATTTCTTTTTTGTATAGTTGACGGATGGCCCAGGCAATCATGATAATCGCAAACAACCCTATGCGTAGTGAAGTTTTTACCTGCCCGCCGCCGACAAACAATAAATAGCCTTTGGAGCCAATAAACAATTCGGCGATGGCAATTAACACCAGCCAGTCAAAAGATTTTCGCGCTAGTACTAATGCTGCGAGCATGATTAAACAAAAAATCCAAGCGCGGGCTGGCACTACGAAATATGCCAGCAGCGACAGTAATTCTAGCCCGAACAGGCCGAGCAACCAATAACCGTATTTTTTCCAAATCGCTGTCATAATTATAAATGTTTGTGCGGTTTTTTAATGCCGAATAATTGCACACCAATGGCGGCGGCATAACTCCAAGCTACGAATGGTAGCAGTGCCAGCGCGGCCAGCCGGCCTTGATGCTTGGTGGTGTAGGCCAACATGCTATGCACCAGTACGCGCTGTTTGGCTGAGGAGAGCTGTTGGGCGAAGCTTTGGCCCTTGTAGTGCATAATGTCGGCCACCGGGGCGTAGCGCACCTCCCAGCCAGCGAGGCGCACGCGGCGGCAGTAGTCGACATCTTCGTACCATTGCCAAAAGCGTTTATCCAAATCCCCGATTTGATTCAAAACTGTCCGGCGAATAAACATGGCCGCGCCCATTACTTGTTCCACCGCTGCTTCTCGACGGTAATCGAAATCGGTCATTAAATAATAATCGAGCAGCTGCGGCCAAAAATTATGCAGTTTAGTTAATACCACGACGTTATCGCGCCAACGCGGGAGACGACGAACGGACTGTTGCACGCTATTGTCGGGATTAAGCAGACGGGGCCCGAGCACACCCACGCGTGGATGAGCGTCGAGGTAGGCGGTGAGCGTTTGTAACGAATTAACGCCGATGACCGTATCGGCATTAAGCAATAAAATATAACGACCAATACTGGCGGTGATACCCTGATTGTTAGCGCGCACGTAACCGGCATTGCCGGCATTGCGAACTAATTTCACTTGCGGAAAATATGTACTCACCATGGTGGCACTGCCGTCGTCGGAGCCGTTGTCTATCACTATCACTTCAAAATCAATGCCAACCGTTTGTTGGTAGACCGACTGTAAACAACCGCGCAGCAATTCGCGGGTGTTCCAGTTAACGATGATGATTGATAGATCCATAGCTAGTGATTAGTGAATAGGGATTGTACTTTCACGAACGTGCATACCAACCCTATTCACTATTAACTATTTACTATTAACTAAGTAGCGTCCGCGAGCGGCTAGCCAGCGCACGGTGAACACTTCACGCAAAGTGCGTAGGTAATCACCACTAGTGACAGACGAAGTAGCATCGTTGTGCCAAGTGACGCCGACTTCGCGAACGGCGATGTGGTTTTGGCGCGCGGCGGTCAATAATTCAAAATCAAAGCCCCAGCGGTCGAGCGTTAGTTTAGAAAATAACGGTAGCGCTGACTTGGCGAATAATTTAAAGCCGCATTGGGTGTCGGCAAACGGTAAACCCAACACAATTTTGATCAGTTTATTGCCTAGCCGACCCAATGACTGCTTCCACCACACTTGCGATACGGTCACGTTCGAACCGGTAATGGCGCGCGAACCGATCACAATTGGATAGTGCTCCACCCACGGTAATAGTTTGACCACTTCGGAAATTGGTGTGGAGCAATCGGCGTCATAAATTAATACTAACTCGCCACTCGCCGCCGCCACGCCACTGCACACCGCCGCGCCTTTGCCACGGTTAGTGGTATGGCTAATAACTTTTACCCCGGCCACCTCGGCTTGATCAGCAGTGGTGTCTGTCGAGCCATCGTCTACTACAATAATCTCATAGGGCCAGTTTTGGGCCTTAAAAAAACCGGCCACGACGTGGATCGTGACGCTAATTTGTCGACCTTCATTCCAAGCCGGAATCACCACCGATATTAATGGCAACATACGGGGATATTATAGCAAAATTAGGGACTAGGGGCTAGGGACTGGGGACTAGAACGTCATTGCGAAGAGGTCGAGGGATTAGCTGTCATTGCGAGGGCCGACCCCCGCGGGGAGGCCCGTGGCAACCCCAGCTCCTTATAGACCAAGCTATCCCCTTTGTCATCCTGAGCGGAGTGACCCCGAGTGGCATCGAGGGGGAACGAAGTCGAAGGACCCCTTGTCCGTGAAAAAATAACGGTTCGTGTTCTTATCATGGGCAAGGGGTCCTTCGACTCACCCCGCTCCGTCCCCCGCTTGCGAGCGGGGCGGGACTACGCGTGGCTCGCTCAGGATGACAGAAAAATAAGGAATGACAAAAAGAGCACGGATGACAAAAATAGACGTTTGAGCGACGAAGTACTCTAAGCCCTAGTCCCCAGTCCCTAGTCCCTAAATTAAAAAACCGCGCTCGAGTAATACCCTCAAACGCGGTCGTGTGAGAAAAATGGCGGTCGGTTTAAAAGCCGACCAGGTCACTCCAGCCGAGGAATTCGGCCAACCAGAGCGCCCAAAACAGCAATATGTCTTTGCAACCGTTAACCACCCAGGTGAACATCTGCCACCTCCTTTTGGTGAAAGAACCATTCTCTGCCTTCGCTCGCCGAAGGCGAGGTCTAGTCCATAGTCCCTAGTCCCTCTTCCAAATAATGCATCATCAGCTCAACCCGACTCTGCCAGCTGTCGTCGGCCACCACTTCTTGGCGGGTTTGTCGCAACGCCGGGCTGTCTTCGCGCAGCGCTAATGCAATTTGTTTAGTAAACTCATCAGCTGTCTTAGCAATATAAAATACGTTCCGGAAAGTATCCATGCCTTCCACCGGCGTAGTTACCACCGGTTTGCCGGCGGCGGTGTATTCGTAAAACTTCATCGGGTCCATCGAGCGAGTGAAAGCGTTAACCTTATGCGGCACAATCGCCACGTCGAAAGCGTGCAAATATTGCGGCAGTTGTTGGTACGGCACAAATGGCAACAAATGAATATTCGGCAAACCGCCGAGTTCTTTAGCCAGCTTGGCGCGATGCGAGCGCCAAATACCGGCACCAATCAACACCACTGATGCTTTCGGATTACGTTTGGCAATCTCGCGAATTAAATCGGTGTCCACCCGGCCTTCAATTACGCCATGGTAGCCCAATATCGGCCGCGGTAAATTGGCCAGTTCCTTTGGCACGGTATACGGCGTGGCCGGCAGTTTAAAGTGCGTCGGATCGATACCGTTGGCAATGCGGTAAGTTGGTTTGGTGCGGTTAGCAAACAGTGTTTTTTGCAGCGATTCGGAAACAGTAAACACCAAGTCGGCTTCTTTGGCGATAGTATCGTAACCATGGCGCAACTGCCGCTCATGGCCGCGAAAGGCCGGATGTTCCAGCCAGTTATCGACCGCGTCGAACACAAAGGCGCGGCGGTTAACTGTCTCTTTAGCTACATCGTGCAGCAACTCGTGAAATAGCGGATTGTAAGACCAAAAGACAATGTTATCCAAATTCAATACTTTAATAATCCGCTGCAGCTCGTGCACCACCATGTTGTGCGAGTAAATTGAATCGACCGTGGAGTAAACGTAAAGCGATTCGTTCACCCGATGACAGGCACTGGTTAAGTCGCCATAAACAATTTCCAAATCGCGCATTGGGCGAATAATGTTTTCCAAATAAATCTTGGCCGCCTTATGCCAGTTAAACGGTAAAAAATCGACCGTGACAATTTTGCCAACGCGGTCATCTTGCTGCAATTGATTTAAAATATGATAGTTACGGTTCACCCGCCCCCGTTGCCAGTCGGTATAGTGGGACATGGAAAACATCACGATGTTGATCGGTTTGGCCATAACTACTGTTTGATGTGGTTCAAAACGGTGGCTAAGCGAGCGGCGCGTTGGGTCCATTGAAAATCGGCCGCCACGCGGGCTTGGCCGGTTTGGCCTAACCGAGTCGCGAGAGCCGGAAAGGTTAATAATTCCACCAGGCCATCGGCCACCGCCGCGGCATCGGCGGAATTAACTACTAATCCGGTCTGTTGATGCAGCACTGCCTCGCTTTGACCGCCAGTATTGCCGGCCAGCACCGGTTTGCCGTAGCTATTCGCTTCTAAAAACACCATGCCAAAGCCTTCCACGTCTCCCCCGCTGGCATTACGCGCCGGCAGCGCAAAAACGGTGCAGGCATCATATAACGCGGCTAAAGTAGAGTGACTGACCGGGCCCAAAAAACGCACCCGCTGATCGATTTTCAATTCTTGGCTTAAGTGTAGCAAATCTAGTGCTTGCGGACCATCGCCGGCAATTACCAGCACGGCATTAGGCACCTCGCGCTGCACTTGTGGCCAAGCGTGCAGTAGCGTGTCGAAGCCTTTGCGCGCAACTAATCTGCCGACAGACAACACCACCGGTTGATCGATTATTTCTAGTTTTGCCAAAGTAAATTCTTGTTCCACCGGATCAACCGGTACCGGCGGATGTGGACACGGCGATATTTTAACAATGCGGTTAGCATCGACACCACACTGAATCGCTAACCCAGCGGTGTACTCGCTGTTAACAGTAACGACCGCCGCGCCGCGCAAGACTCGTTCTAACATTCGCCGCCGCCGACCGCCTTTAGACAGCGGCCCGGCAATGTCCATGCCGTGAGTGGTCACCAAATACGGCAACTTAAATATCTGGCTGATGATTAAAACCACGGTGCCAACCGGCAACGGTTCCGCCGCCCAGAGTGCTTTTGGTTGCTCAACTTTGACCGCTCGCCAAACTTGCCATAACAACGGCAGCCACCGCGGCCAGAGCCACCGCCAGAACTGCACTCGTTCCACGTTCTGACGCGTGACTGTTTCCTGAACACGTTTTGTGTTCGGTGCTAGTACCTTAACCATGCCAGACGGCAGACCTTGCAACAGGTTCAAAAGATAGTTCGCTACTCCACCGGTCGCGGGTGGAAAATCGCTGGCGATGAGTAGTACCGGTTTCATAGTTCGGTTTCCTCCACTGGCGCCGGCGGCGTCCGCTGCAGCGCCGCTTTTAGTTCATACAATTCGCTCTGATGAATGCCCCGCACCAACCACAACACCACCACGTACACAATCGCTCCCAGTGGTATTAACAGCAACACATGTAATGTCGGAATTAGCAACCAAATTACCCCCACCATCGCCGCAGCGGCCGCTAACACACTCATGACTTTTTTTACCAACCACCGCCGATTGTATTGCATAATACCGTGCACCCACACTATTCCCAGTACCAATTGCAACACACTGCTAACCAACACTGCGATCGACGAACCAATGTATGCCTTGGGCCCCAATAATGGAATTAAAATTAGATTCAAGGCCGCGTTTATAGCCATCACCACCCCGAGGTTAATAGTATTAGTGGTCTGTCTGTCAGCCGCGTTAAGCAGCGATCCAACTGGAAAAGATAAAAATACAAACGGCAAACTTAAGATTAAAATGCGCAAGGCTATGGCTGTTGGAGCAAAGGCCGCCCCATACATTAAAGCAATAATTTGTGGTGCTAACACGGCCACCCCGGCACTAATTGGCACACTCACAATTAACAGGGCAAACATCGATTTTTCAAAGGTTTTAGCCAATAATGACCGATCGCTGACGTAAGCGGCCGCCATGGCCGGAAACAGCGCGGCCGCAAACGCTTGCGGAATAAACTGCAACGCAAACGTGATTTTATACCCGGCCGAATACCAACCCAGCTGGCTGTCACCCCCTAAAGTAGACAGTAACACGGCGTCGAGATAACCATACAGCCGCGCGAACACTCCGGCAATCGCGAACGGCAAGGCCGCGATCAACATCGGTTTAATTATTGACCAGTGCCAATGTAGCGTCAATCGTAGTCCGGCGTGCCGCTTTAATAACCAAAACGAATAAACAGCATTAAACGTACTACCAACCAAAATCGCCGCAATTAACGCATGCAGTGGCCAATGCAACAACACCGCGCTCACACCCACGGCAAAAATACAGATCTGCCCTAGAATCATTCCCAGCGATTCATACTGCAGTTCTTGGCGAGCGCGGAAAGCGGCGTAAAATGACAGCGAAAAAGAATCCAACACCATAATAATACCGGAGATATAAACCAGTTCTCGCACCAACGGTTCTTTGCCAAGCAGATTGACGGCAACCACCGCGATCGCGTAGACCACTAACGCTAAAACAACTTTAATACTAACAACGGTCGACAGCAATTGTGGCAGTTTATTTTTATCTTTAGCCCCCTCACGAGTTAAAAGCGGCGAACAACCCAGATCTATCAACACACCCCAAATGGAAGTAAACGACAAAGCAAAAACGTACTTGCCAATATCCGACACACCAATAAACCGCGCGATCAGCAGGAAATAACAAAACGTCAGCACCTTTTGCCCCACATAGGCGGCGGTGAGATAAGTGGTGTTTTTAGCCACGCGGCTGGTGTGAGTCATGGGTTTTATTTACGCTTTTATTTCCGATTGCAGCTGCTTGATTCTTTGCACATCAATCACCTGCTGCCTTACCGCCGCAATTTCCGCGCGCTTTTTATTATCACGTTCAACTATACCAAATAAATCTAAAGCGATACTAAACATTCGCTCCGCCGAACGATCTGGAGATTCAGCTAACTTTTGCACCAACACTTCAAACATTTTAGCTATTTCTGGTCCGCGTTCTTTTACCGTTTCATTAGCTAAAAACAACGGCAGCATTTCCTCGGCTGTCATTTCGGGCGTGCACTGTTTAGCAACTTCAACAAAAATTTTCTTTCCCCGTTCTCGGTTTGCCGCAAATTCATCTTCGAATGTTCGTTCGATATCGTCCATATCATCCGGCGTTATTTTACCAGTTTCAACCAATCGCTGCGCATCGGTACGATCATAATTCCTACTTTGGTGCAACTTGTAATATAGCACTTTAGCCGGATGAGACAGGTTAATTTGCTGTCCTTTATATTCAATCGTTTGCGGCTCATTCCACTTTTCCGGAATTACCACCCCCGCTTCGCCCAGTGCCTCACCCCGCTCGTTGCGCTGAATAATATGAACGTCAACAAAATTAAGCGCTTTATCTCGTCGCACTTTTCCCCGGTCATCAATCGCCGCGATTAACATGTGCTCGCTAGCCGATTGATTAAAATCTTTAAAGCTTACTCGCCGCAACACCTTATTCTTTGTAGCGTCAGCAGTTCGAGACAAAAACAACCCATAGCCGGATTTTTCTAGCTGTGCCTCTACTTGCGCTAACTCATTCTGTTCCACCGAAACATCAACATCTTTGTGGTTGCCGATATACTCACCCTTATGAAGCGAAATATTTAAACCGCCATCTAAATGCCAATTAAGGTTAGACCCAGCAAACGCAGCCCCAAGCTCCGCTAAACTTTTATCCATGGCCACAACTTGTTCTGCCGTTGGCGGTTTTCTTTTTCCTTCGTCGTCGATATGATCATCGAAAGACTCCCACGGCGGTTGTTCTTGTTCAAAGTTGGCCGCTGCTTCTGGCTCATTTGGTAACGGCAAAGATTCCGCGGTTTTTTTAGCGGCCGAATCTGACGATATATGCTGAATTTCTTGAACCATATTAAAAATATTACTCTAACTTTTTTATCGCTGCTTCATACCACGGCCGAACGATTTCTTTAGCTTGAGCGGAAGTTATTCGATTATACATCCAATCCAGTTTGTCTTTAACCTTTTCTTTTCCCACATCGGCTATTTTTTTAGTAACAAAAAATTCGACGTTGTTTTCAAAAAAGCTGACACTGTCGGCATCTTTAATTAAGTTTTGTTCATTATCACCGCCAATTTCGTGGCGGGCCACCATTAGTCTAACGCGCGTAATCATCTCAGTTGGCGCACCAATTTTTTCTAAGTACTCGCCAATAATTCGCGCCCCCTCGTTTTGATGGTGTGTTAAATGCTCGTCACTGCTGAATCCTTCAGCTGATTGCTTAAAAATCTGATCGTATTTTGCCCGATCGCGAAAACCCCGCTCAATATCATGCGCTACGGCGGCGATTAACAATGCTTCGTCGGCATCGGGCTTTAGCACTCTAACCCAATCGGCCGTGCGTAAAAAATGTTTAATTCCACCCACATCGCCGGCTTGGGTAAAAACATCTACCACGTACTGTTCAACTTGTTGATATAACGAGGTGTTCATAATTGATCAACTAACCCACCAACATAGCTGGCACGATAGATTTCTTTCCCCTGACGCGTAATTACTTCCTCGCCAAAAAAGTTTTCACTCGTACCGGTAACTTTATTGTGATATTCCAAGCCGTCTGCGACGTACATTTCCGGCCCACGAAATGGTTTGTCGAGTGATACTTTTGACAGCGCCTGGCGTAACACACCATAAACAGGTTCAACACTATCGCCCCTATCAACCACTCGGCCATAATACATCATCATCCATATTGGTTTGTTTTCAAAAAATACTACCTCTCGTCCACCAAATGGTTCGCCGCCAAAATAATTATCGTGATATTTCCAACCACCATTAGTAAAAAATAAACTGGTCGAACCATCGGCTTCTTTTATTTCCCTATCTTTATCCGCCGCAGCGTAGGTAGCTTTTTTTGCTGCGACTAGAAATAAATCCAGGCCTTGCATGTTTAACATATCTTTTTTACTAGTTCACCTAACTGCAGTGCTATATCACCGGTAGTATCTATTTCCGCGCTAAACTGCATCGGTAAGTTTTGGTGTAACGCTTTACGGTAATGGTACGTGGCCTCTATCCCCTCACCTTCTTGTTTCCAGTCAAAATCATTGCGAGATTTCAGTCGGTCTAAAATAACTGCTTCCGGCGCGGTGACATGTACCCAATGCACTTTTACTCGAGGAAACTCGCCCTCCAATTCAGCAATCATTTTTTGTGACTTAATTGAGGCACAATCCATATCTAACACTATGCTATACCCTTGGTTGAGTAACTGATACCCCACTCGGTAAGACAACTCTCGCACCCGGATAAAATTAAACCCGTGTTGACGCAATAAATCACGCGCATCATCGTTTGATAATCGCACGAGCGGTAACCGCTCTGCCAGCACCTGTGCGACAGTGGTTTTGCCACTCCCCACCAGCCCTACTAACGCGATCACATATTGCCTGTCTGGTTTAGTTGGCAGTGGCAGTAATACCCTAAAACTGACCGCTAAGCGGTCTAAATCGGCATCAGCCATGTCTTTACCCTGTCGTAAGTCATTTGGGCTGGACAGGTCAATTTTCGACTTCATGGACATAGTGACAGTATACGCCAAAAAATGGCCAAAAGCAAGGTGTATTAATGGCCAAATCAAACCAATATTGACGCACTAACGCAAATATTCTAATATGAATGATAGTTCATTTTACTTGGGAGAAACCAGTGGACTTTTGGGCCGCTCATACTTCAGTGAAATTTTATAAGTTAACTTTGTCACTAAAAACGCTCCTGTTTCTTATAGGAGCGTTTTTCTTTTTATTCAACCATTGAATCTGTTGGCGGTGGCGGCGGTAGATGTTTTTTATCCGGTCGACTGATTACAAACAGACCGATTATCATTAACATCACCCCAATCGCCAACCAACCCAAAACGCTGGCCGGGTAATAATAAGCCACGCCATTTTGAATCGGGCGAAAGCCGGCATAGGTGGTAAACGAAAAATTGAGAATATTGTAGGCCACCAAGCCAGCGCCAACGGTCACCATTATTTCACCGCGGAATCTAACCAGCCAACGTGTCACCATATGCGGCACCACGTAAGCATGCCACAGCTCGATTATTCGCTGCCAAGTTTGCTTAATAAATTGCATAGTTTGAATATGTTAGCACAGAAACGAGGGGTTAGTATAGGGTATAGAGCCTTGCCTACCGGCAGGCAGGTATAGAGGGGTTTGTTTTTAGACGAACGTCTATTCCGACCCCTCTATACTCTATACACCTCCCTCTATACTCGAATACTGCGCTCGCAGTTGTTTCATTCGCTCTAACGACCCCTGAAACGATACAATTCGCTCGTGCACCGGCGCAGCCACATTGTCTTCGTGCGCCAGCCACAACGCTTGGCGTTCCAATAACGCGGTTAGGTGGTCAAACAATGCCAGTTCGGTGGCGCTGGGCGCTTGGTGAATATCGGTCGGCAATGCTTTGATTAGCTCTTGCAGCTGCCGGCGGTCTAACGCTAAATAAAACAACGGCACATTGGTAATTTCTTTTTTTACTAATTGACGTTTGTCGGCCGTGTCACCCTGAAAAGTTAAGCCATAGCGAATGGTGGTACCGCCCCGTTTGGCTTTGGCGGTAGTTTTGTCGAGCTTTTGAGCGTAACGGTTGCCGCCAGCATCGTCGGTAACTTCATCGAAAGTGCAAACTACGTCACCAGTGGCTTTGTCGATAATCACGGTGTCTACCCCGTTGGCATAATCGTCATAGGCGCTGGCTCGCGCCACCACAAATTCACCGCCAATTAACCGATGTAGTAAGACAGTTAGCGCCATTTCTAGCACTAGGCCGTTACTTTCTAACCGATCTTGCTTAAACTTGTCTACTACCGCTTCGGGAGTACTCACTCCTTGGTACGCCTGCACTTTAGGATTAAGCGCGTCGCTCCATTCATACTCACGATCTTGTACAAACTGTTCGTCCGGCCGGACGCCATCTTCTTTGCCATACGGACCGCCGTGTTTACGAATAAACGACCGCATGTTTATACTACCGTCAACATTTAAGACCGGTGCCGCCGGGTCGGCGCCATGTTTAACCAATTCGGCATTAGCCGCCGCAGCCAGGTCGGCTAACAGTGGCAACAGTCGTTGACTGCGCTGTTCTTGTTCACCTCGGTAAAAACGTTCAGCGGTCATATTATTTTAATAACGCCTGAATCTTTGGCAAAGCCTCGCGGGCGGCTTGTTCACCGATTTTAACCATTTCCTCGCCGCCATGTTGCGTAAAATATTTTCTAAATCCCAGCCAGCCGACAGCTTGTAACTCCGGCGTAATAATAACGTCCGACGATTGCATTGACTGAGTGGCTAAATTGGCGCGGATGATATTAAAACCGCAATACCCCACCCGACTGGCGGTTAATCGTTTAGTATTGGGCGAGGTTTGGTAATGATACGAATCGAGGTTAACTGAAATTACAATATCCACCCCCATCGCTCGTACTGCTGCATCTGGCACCGGGCGGCTGGTACCGCCATCGATCAAGACTTTATCTTGGTGTGATACGGGCGTAAATAACCCCGGCACTGCCATACTAGCGCATACTGCCGGTACCACCGGCCCGGAATTAAACACCACTGGCTCGCCATTATGCAGTTCTGTCGCCACCACCGCAAAAGGAATGCGGGCATCGGCAAATTCACGATTATCCAGCCAGTCGGTCATTAATTTCCGCAAGCGTTCCCCTTTTATTAAACCGCCGCGTAATCCTGGTTCTAAAAAGGTCAATAATTTTTCTTTTTCCCGGCCAACTGTAAGTTCAAATAGCTTGTCTAAATCGGCATACAAACCATAGTGAGCGGCAATCCAAGCCCCCACGCTACTGCCGGCCATGGTAGCAATGGGAATACCGGCCTCGATTAACACTTTTAACACGCCCACATGGGCTAAACCGCGCGCGCCGCCACTGCCAAACGCAATGCCAACGGTCGGATGAGAAGTAGTCATAAGTTTGTAGTAACAGTATGAGTATAGCGACCGCCGTCTGGCTTGTCTATCACCATTGATTGCTGCTAAACCAGAAACGTGTTACGGTAGACAGCAGACCGCTCTTTTGTTCGATTTTATAGGAGAAAACGTATGCAGCGACATACTATTCAGTTATTCATCGACCCCACCGCCACCGATGCATACGTTCGATTTACCGCTCAACCGACTGCCGAATGTTCCCAACCAGAACTGATGACAGTCACCGTTGAACCGGTGATCGACTATAGCACCAACCAACCACACCTTATTGCTCATATTTTCCGACTGCAGGGCATACGCGTCGAAAGCGATCGCAGTACGTTTGCGCGCTTCAATGGGCTGTTTGACGCCCAACGCGGCCGCGGCATAGGATACTTCGTCGCCCCTAATGCTACAAGCCTGCAGTAACTGCGACAATCTAGCGTCTAACGTAACGCTACACACACCTCCACCCCGATATTTTCGCGGGTGGATTTTTTTTAATTAGGGACTAGGGATCAGGGGCTAGGGACTAGAAGTGTTTATAGTAGTCTAATCCCTGACCCCTAGCCCCTGATCCCTAGTCCCTAAAAAAGAACCACCCTCCGGCAAAAACCGAAAGGTGGCAAAATATACAATCGAGATAAACCTCGTTACCGTTTGCTCCATTGTGGGGCACGACGGGCGCGCTTTAACCCTGGCTTCTTTCGTTCCTTTTCTCGCGGGTCGCGAGTAATCCAGCCTTCTGGTTTAAGCACTAAACGATAGTCTTTATCCATTTTCAATAAACCGCGAGCAATCCCATGGCGAATAGCTTGGGCTTGGCTATGTACACCACCACCCTTTACCACTACGCTCACCGACAAATCACGTCGGTTGGTTTTGTCGAGTGCTTCTTGCACTACAGTGACGTCGATCGCGCTGTTTAAATAATCAGTATGTGGTTTGCCGTTTACGATTATATGACCGCCTTTATCGTCGTATAAACGAACCCGCGCCACCGAAGTTTTTCGTCGGCCGACCGCGCTCACATAGCGGCCGGTTAACGCGGCTACTACTGGAGCGGCTTTTGGTGCGACTTTTTTGGTTAAAGAAATAGCCATAGGTTAAGCAGAAATAACTAACCGGCGCATCATTTTAGACTGGAGACGGTTTTTTGGTAACATAGCGCGAATAATCCGGCGTAACAGTTCATCGGGGTGTTTAGCCAGTTCAACCGATAATTTGCGTTCGCGTAAACCACCCGGGTAACCGGTATGCCAACGAATCACTTCGGTGTCTAGCTTTTTACCGCTAAACTTAACCTTGCTGGCGTTAATAATACTAACCGTATCACCGCAATCAGTGTGGGTGCTGTAATCAACTTTATGCTTACCCATTAACAGCTGCGCGGCTTTGCTGGCTAAACGACCGGCGGCCATATCGGTGGCGTCGAGTTCGTGTTTAGCGCGGGTAATATTGGTGCGATGCACCGTGGCAATACGTAATGCGGACATACCAGTTTAAACAAATTCCAAAATAACCATTTTAGCATTATCACCTTTGCGTTCCACCAGCTTAATAATGCGAGTGTAACCACCGGTGCGGTCTTTATAGCGCGGCCCTAACACTTCCACCATTTTTTTAACTGATCCTTCGGTATAGAGATAGGTGGCCAAGCGACGGCGAACGGTTAAGTTATTGTTCTTAGCTAAAGTAACATAACGTTCCACAATCGGTTTAACCGCCTTAGCTTTGGCTTCGGTGGTGCGGATTTTTTCCCGCAATACAAAATTGGTTACTAATCCGCGCAGCAAAGCTCGGCGGCTAGCAACTTTTCGATCGAGGGTTACTCCAGTATTACGGTGGCGCATAACAAATAATTATTCAACTATAGATTCGTTGCTCTCAACCGCTGGAGTTTGCACTCCACCTTGTTTGAGGGCGTTGAATTGTTCCAGTAAAATATCGACCGCTTGGCCAAATGCCTCCTGTGGGCTAACAATGCCATCGGTTTCTACGTACATGGTTAACTTATCGTAGTCGGTGACTTGGCCAACGCGAGTGTTTTCCACTTTGTAACCAACATTAACCACCGGAGTAAACACCGCATCCATCGCAATTTCACCCACCGACAAACGAGATTTGTCTTGTTGTTCGGTTGGCAAATAACCACGACCGCGTTCTACCACTACTTCCATATCCAGCACACCTTTTTTATCGGTTAGGGTGGCCAAGTGCAAGCCGGGGTTCATAATTTCTACTTCGGCGTTTTTGTCGAAATCGGCGCCAGTGACGTCTTTTTCGCCCTTTACCTTTAAGGTTATTTTAACCGGCGCATCGCTGTGCACCTTAACGCGCAGTCGCTTGAGATTTAAAATCAGATCGACCACGTCTTCCGATACGTAATCGATAGTGGAGAATTCGTGTTCCACCCCGTTAAACTTAACCGAAGTTACCGCTGCGCCAGGTAATGACGACAGCAACACTCGGCGAAGGGCATTGCCCAACGTCATCCCGTAGCCGTAATAACACGGTTCGATGGTCACCATTTGATGATTGGCATGCTCCCCCGCTTGCCAGGTGACTTTTCCAGGGAGTAAGAGGTTCTCCATACGCAAATGGAAAATAAAGATTATAGTGCGGATTAACGCGAGTAAAATTCAATTACGACCTTAGGATCGAACAACGGCTGAATGTCGTCTTGGGTTGGCTTATCGAGCACCTTGCCCGACAGCAAATCGGCCTGCAACGCTAACCAGCTTGGTGTTTCTTTCCCCTTTAACTTTTCGTCGAGATTGGCGAACAGCTTAGATTTAGCTGCCCGGGGGCTGATACCAACCACATCACCAATCGACACCTGGTAAGATGGGATATCAACTTTTTTACCATTAACTAACATATGAGCGTGGTTCACCATTTGGCGAGCCTGATCGCGGGTGCTGGCAAAACCTAAGCGGAACACCACGTTATCCAAACGCATTTCTAACAACTGTAACAAGTTAAGCGAGTTACTGCCGGTGCGGCGGACCGCTTCGGCGTAATAACGGCGGAACTGTCGTTCTAACACTCCGTAGCTCAGCTTGGCCTTTTGCTTTTCGGCCAGCTGTTCACCGTAGTTAGTCATGCGACCACGACCTTGCGGGCCGTGCTGTCCCGGTGGATAGTTACGCTTAACTAACGCCCGTTCTGCTTTCGGGTGTAACGCCACGCCATAACGGCGGGAAGTTTTTACTTTGGAACCAATTCGTCGTGCCATACAGATCAAAAATCCTTACACACGTCGCGGCTTCTTTTGCCGACAACCGTTATGTGGGATAGGGGTAATATCTTTAATGTTCAAAACAGTAATGTTGTTGGCGTTAATCGCGCGAATGGCCGATTCACGGCCGGCACCGACACCCTTAACATACACGTTAACTTCTTTCACGCCGTAACGAGCCACTTTCTCAGCCGCGGTCTTTACAATAATCGAAGCGGCATAAGGCGTAGCCTTTTTCGGCCCTTTAAAACCACAACCACCGGCCGAGGCCCAAGCCAAGGCATTACCGTTTTGGTCGGTAAAGGTAACAATGGTGTTGTTATAGGTCGCCTGAATATAAGCCCGGCCCAAAGAAACTTGGCGCACGGCCTTTTTCTTTTTATTACTGGCGACTGGTTTTGGTTGTTCTACTTCAGCCATACGTGAAAAAATAGATCAGGTTCGTTTAGGTCTTCTGCGCCGACGGCTTCTTACCGCTGGTGGCAGTCATCCGCTTGTTGCCCCGCACGGTGCGATTGTTAGTTTTGGTTCGTTGCCCTCGCGCCGGCAAATGCTTGGCATGGCGAGAACCGCGATACGAACCAATTTCTTTCAAGCGCTTAATGTTGGTCATTATTTCGCGACGTAAGTCACCTTCGGTGTGGTATTCTTTTTCAATCACGGTGCGAATACTGTGTACTTCTTCGTCGGTTAAATTTTTAACGCGAGTATTTGGGCTAACCTTGGTTTTTTCTAAAACTAGTTTGGATCGGCTCAAACCAACGCCATACAAATAAGTTAGCGCCACTTCGATGCGCTTTTCATTTGGGAGGGTAACACCGGCGATACGAACAGCCATAGGATAGATAGTAGCTAAAATGACAGACAGCGCTTAGCCCTGTCGTTGCTTATGCTTCGGATCACGTGGGCAAACAATAAACACCCGCCCCTTGCGACGCACGGCACGGCATTGTTCACAACGTGGTTTAACCGAAGCTTGTACTTTCATAATTAAGACAAATGATACAGACGCTACTGATAGCGACCAGTAAAATATAACCTGACTTTATAGCGCGGCGAACTACTTAAGCTTTAGAAGCGGTAAGTAATTCGTCCTTTGGTTAAGTCGTACGGGGTCATTTCTATTCTCACTTCATCGCCTGGTAAAAGCCGAATGCGGTTCATGCGCATTTTTCCAGACAGGTGAGCTTGCACCTCGTGGCCACTTTCCAGTTTAACCCGAAACATGGCGGCAGGGAGCAATTCTTCAACCACCCCGCGAAACTCAATCGCGTCTTTTTTAGGACTCATGGTAAAAAGATGACGTTAGTATATACGTTTTTCCAGGCAAGTCAAGCACCGCAAAAGCTGTTGGCAATATCCTAGCTCTGCGCTCCACTGCCAATGGTTTACTTTCGGGCTTTTCGCCTTGGATTTATTAGGTTTTTAGTACTGTCGCAAGTATAGGGAAAAATTAGACCGGCGTCAAGGTCTGGGGATAGAAAAACCCCCGGGCAGACCGCCGGAGGCTTTTTTGTGTTTATCGGCCCAAACGGCCGCGATTATCGAACAACCACACCCAATGGTCGGGGTTGTGCTTGGTTGGAGCAAATAATGGTTCAGCTGACTGGGGGGCCTTAACTTCAGCGGCTGATTGATCGGGATCATGCGGGCACGATTTTTCGGTTTCAGTGGCCGAGTCGTCGCTCATGGCGCTCTCTCCTTATATTTTATGACAAGGTTGCTTTAATCCGCCGCACACCGGCAGAACTGGCCTCTTCTTTAACAATTTTGAACTGCCCTAAAACGCCGGTGCGTTCCACATGCGGCCCACCGCAGAGCTCAATACTAAAATCACCAATTTTATATACCTTAACCACGTCGCCGTATTTAGTTGGGTCAAAAGAGACCTTAGCTACTTTCAGCGCTTCGTCTTTTGGCATTTCTGTCATTTCTACCGTTATATCTTCGTTAATCTTTTGATTAACCAAAGTTTCAACTTGCCCCAACTGTTCAGCGGTCAGCTTGCCCGGATAATTAAAATCAAACCGCAATCTTTCCGGAGTAATGTTACTCCCCTTTTGGTAAGTTTCCAGCCCCAATACTTCTCGCAACGCCGCCAAAAGCAGATGGGTGGCCGTATGATATTTTACATTTTGTTCGCTATGATCGGCCAAACCGCCCTTAAACTTTTGTTCCGATCCGGCGCGCGAGCGCTCTTGGTGCGCCGCTAATCGTTGGCGGAAGTCGGCTTCGTCTACAGTTAAATGACGTTCGTTGGCCAGTTCTTGCGTTAGTTCAATCGGCAAACCATAAGACTGCCACAGATCGAACACGGCTTGGCCATCAACTAAACTACCGGCCGCCAGTTCGTTGGCGACGTGGGCGAATTGATACAAGCCGTTGGCTAAAGTGGCTCGGAACGCTCGTTCTTCTCGTTCCAGTTCGTCTATAATTATTGCTTTTCGTTCAACCAGTTCCGGATAAGCCGCTTGGTAAATATTAATGACAGCCTCGGCGCCTTTTTGACAGACCTGTTCGGAAATACCCAATTGATCGGCAAAACGAATGGCTCGACGCACAAACCGCCGGGTAAAGTAACCTTGGTCTTTATTCGACGGCACCGCGCCGTCGGCGATTAAAAAAGTTACTGCCCGCAAGTGGTCCATAATCACCCGAAAAGCCTTGGTGGTTGATTCATCAGCACCATAGGTTTTGCCGGACAGTTGCTCGAGTATATTACGAAGTGGCGTAAACGAATCAATCTTGAAAATATCCGGGTTATCGTTCACGGCTGCAGCGATGCGCTCTAAGCCGCCGCCAAAGTCAACATTTTTTTGTTCCAGTTTTACAAAACCAGCGGCAGTCTTTAGATATGTCATAAAGACGTTGTTGCCGATTTCCATAAACCGGCCGCAATCGCAGTTCACGTGGCAAGGCTGCTCGGCCCAAGGCGAATGCTCATGAAATTGGTGTGCGACGCCAAAATCCCAAAACATTTCGCTGTCTGGGCCGCCCGGCTCGCCCACCGGCATCGCTGCCGGCACACCAGCCCGGCTCCACCAGTTTTTAGTTTCATCATAGTAAAAGATCCGCCCGCCTTGTATGCCGTCACGTTCAGCCAGATCGACCGCTTTAGCTTCAATGCCTACCGAACTAAAGGCGGTCTGCCATAAAGTTACTGCTTCGTCGTCGCGCGGAATACCGATGGTGTCGTTACCACGGAAAACCGTGACATACAAACGGTTTGGATCGAGTTTTAGTTCGTGCGTAAGAAACAAAAACATCCATGGAATTTGCTCGTGTTTAAAGTAATCACCCAACGACCAATTACCAAGCATCTCAAAAAAAGTTGTATGACGGTTATCGCCCACTTCGTCGACATCGCCGGCCCGAAAACATTTTTGTGCATCGGCTAACCGAGTTCCGGCCGAATGCGGCTGCCCTAATAAAAACGGCATCATCGGCTGCATGCCCGAACCAGTAAACAGCGTGGTGGGGTCGTTTTCCGGCAACAGAGAAGCCGACGGCAACACCGTATGCCCCTGGGCTTTGAAAAACGATAAATACTTAGCGCGAATATCTTGACCAGTCATATGTTTATGTAGTAGTGTCTATCTTAGCCAAAAAATGAGATTTAGTATAGAGGGGATACGAGTATGCAGGTCGTAGTATGCAGAATGCGGGAGTGGAGCTATCTACGTTCGCAAAAAAACAGTTCCTGCATACTGCATACTGACTCCTGCATACTCTAAAACCTTGACTTTTACCGCCATTAGTGGTACATTCCCCTATCACGTTATTTGACAACACTAAACACAGACGAGGGATCATCATGGACTGGAAAAAATTGACTCTAGATAATATCCGTCGCCTGGTGGCGACAATAAAAAGAGCTAGCCCCAACCCCGACGTGGTTCAAGCAGTCATTGACCAAACACCGACTGAACCAATAAAACATGGCCGGGTGACTTTGGAAACTGTCATTAACCTACTTGAACAACTTGGTGGTACTACTGTGATACCAGAAGAAGTGTTGGCATTATTGCGCCAGCCAGAACCACCGCTAGTGGAACCGCTAACCGGGCCGGTGATTGACTGCGACGCTCCGGCAAGCGACATTGCCAATGCGCGTGTATTGCACCATCACCTTCGTGGACAAATAGTTTGGGATCTACGGCAGGTAAAATTGTATGTCCCAATAAACGAACACATACAAATCTGCGATTCGGAACTCATCGAAGGACAGCCAACTATGAACATGTGCGCCATGGAATACTTACGTAATCACCAGCAGCTCATTCCGTCAGACTGGCAAAGGCTCAAGCTGTTCTTTCCTGGCACTACTTACAGTTGCACTGGTACGGTTTACGTACCATTTTTGTACAATGAAAAGCATCCTGACGGAGCAGGGCAATGGAAACGTAGTTTTACGCCAATCACTCATCAGTTTGGGGAAAACGACGTTATCGTACTTTACCAGCCGGCCGAACCAGCCGCAATCACTCCACTAGCTCCACCCAAACTCACCTTCGAAGAACTCATCGCCGCTTGCCGGTTTGATGAAGTCGATGATATCATCAATAAAAATAATTTTCCTCTGGTTGATAATGAACCAGCAAGACCGATTGAAGAGATAGCACTATTTATTAACACCAGTGGCGAAAAAGCGGTGGAATATCTCCAACACCACAAGCTGCGTCCGGTGGGCATGCGGCGAGCACTCGAATACATTGCCATACATCGATCGGAGATCGTGAACCAGAATAAAAAGATCGCTATTGTTGGCGCAGTTAATAACAACAAATCACCGGTTGTTCTTACCGGAGTGCAGTTCAATTTAGTTGTTCTTAATTTTAGCGCCATATACCCCAGTACATTTTGTTTCCTCGCTACCCGCGAATAGCAAACAATTCACCCCCGCTTGGCGGGGGTGTTTTTATTCCCAATATTTGACAAAAATCATTATTAGTGCTAATCTTAGCAATTAATCGAACCTTGAAAAATGAAAGGGTTAATCAATGGAAAAACCGGTTCGTTACGGCGTAATTGGTTGCGGCGGCCATGCCATGGACAATCATATTTTGCCAATTGTCGGCAAAACCGACCTACTGGAACTTGTAATGCTGTGTGACAACAACACCGAACGCTGCGGCGAATTGCGCCAGCAATTTCCACTTGTTCAAGTGACAGATAAGCCCAGCGATGTATTTGCCAATTCAGACGTACAGGCTGTCGTAATCTGTACTCCGGACAACACCCACAAAGTTTTACTCGAAGCAGCCGTGGCCATTGGCAAGCATACACTGGTGGAAAAACCGGCTGTCGACGAAGTCGAACACCTGTCTATGTTGAGCGTTGCGCTCAAAGCCGCGCAAGAACTCAATTTGGTGGTGACTAGCTGTCACCCCTGGCGGTTTCATTCCGGTTTGAATTTGTTGCGAAACGCCCTGCAAGGTAATACGACTGCTGACGGTCTTGCTTCGCTCTTACGTTCACTTGGCGCGCCCTTGGAGTTCAGCTTCAACTTTTCCTATCACCAGCCAACCGGGGGTTGGAAAACAAACCGCAGCCTGCTTGTGGATCATTTTAACCACGAGTTCGACATGCTCCACTTCTTGTTCGGCCATTCACCCACAACCTTTTATCGGTTAACCGACAGTTTCGATCGTTACCACGTGATCGGTGTCCGCGATGACGGCTTGCATTGTTCGTTTCATGGCACCCGCCGACTTAGCACACGAAACTTTCGCAACTATCTGGCGATTCGCTTTGAACGCGGCTCGCTCGACTTTAACGGCAACACCGGCCTGGTGCGAGTGTGGGAACACGAAACCAGCCACGAGCCGGCATGGGTGCAACCGCTGGGCGGTATTGTTTACGCCCAGCAAGCCAAAGACATTATGACCAATTTCGCAGCGGCGATTTTGGGCGAGCAACCCAGTTATCTTACCGCCGCCGACATTCTTGCCAACACCGCCGCCTGCGTTAGTTTGGCGGAAAGCAACGGCGCTTGGCGCTACGAACCGAGTGAATTCACACTATAAACCAAACCCCGCCGCGGGCAACCGCGGCGGGGTGTTTTTTTCTTTTATTTTGTTATCCTGAAAAAAAATGTAACTTTGGATACTACAACATTACTTATTCCGTTGCAATAATCACTCCCCCACCTAAACAAACATCGCCGCTATAAAAAACTGCGAACTGCCCCGGAGCAATACCGGTATCTCCCTCATCGAGAGTTACATATGCTCGAATACCGTGATCGGCAAAACGCAATCGACAATTCCAAAAACGTTCCCCATGACGAAGTTTCACTTTCAAAACTCTCGTTCGAGGCGTTACACCGGCAATCCAATTTAACCCTCCAATAACAAATCTAGTCCGAACTACGTCGGCCGTCTGCCAGGCCTTCGACACGTAGATTGTGTTGTGGTTCGGATTTTTAGCTACTACATACCATGGCCCACCGGAGAGCCCAATACCGCGTCGTTGCCCAATGGTATAAAACCAAAAACCTTCGTGTTTCCCCAATTTCTTACCAGTTTCATATTCGATAATATCACCAGCCTTAGCCCCTAGATGCGCTTTGAGAAATTCATCGAACGGAATTTTACCGAGAAAACAAATTCCTTGGCTATCTTTTCGCGCTGCATTGGGCAAATTGAACTCCCGCGCCAGCTGCCGCACTTGAAACTTATGCAAACCGCCAATAGGAAACATCGCCTTGGCAACCTGCTTCTGTGACAGCTGGGAAAGAAAATAAGTCTGATCCTTAATTGGATCCGGAGAACATTTGAGTAAGGTTTTACCTTGTCTTATTTCGGTTTGGGCGTAATGCCCTGTCATTACGGCATCGAAATCCTTGCCGTAACGATCATAAAAAGCGCCAAACTTCACTCGACTGTTACAAAAAATATCCGGGTTTGGCGTTCGTCCCTGTTTTACTTCGTCGATCACGTAGCTAACAACTCGGTCCCAATATTCTTTTTGGAACGAGATAACCTTAAGCGGCACATTAGCCTGTTTGCAAACTTCACGCACGTAACGCAAATCATCCTCCCAAGGACATTCGCCCAGGAAAGACAATTCGTCTTCTAACCAAATTTTGAGATAGAAGGCCGTGATGTCGTGGCCAGCCTGCTGTGCGAGACGCAAAGCGACTGAACTATCCACGCCACCAGATACCAGTGCGGCAATACGCATAAAACAATAAGATACCGATTAGCATACATAAATATGGTCTTACCGTCAATTCTCTCGACAACCAACATGCTCTGTGTTAAGTTGCCATAACGCTCTTTAACATAACCTTAACATTACCTTGGAGGACTAAATGTCCAAAAAAATTATAAATGTGGTTACTTTGGGCGGTGGCGGCGGTCACGCGCAATTACTGGCCGCGCTCCGAAAGATTCCCAATTTGGCGATTACCGCCGTCTGTACTGCTTTCGACACCGGCGGATCGACCGGCCGCTTGACCGCTAACTATTCACACTTAGGGATTGGCGGTTGGCTGGGCGACGCCGGCCGGTGCATTGCCGCTCTTACCCCCGATTCGCCGATGGACAAAGCTCTACTCTATCGCTTTGAACAAGGCTGTCTGGCTGGCCACTCACTCAAAAACTTATTGCTAGCCGGACTGGTTGCCGACGTGGGTGACCCAATAATCGCCTTAGAGACATTACGTTGGGTCTTTCGCTTAGGCTTAAATCGGGTTTATCCAATTACTACCCAACGTGCCACCTTAAAAGTGCGTATGGGGCGAGTAATTATCAGCGGTGAAAACTACATCGATACGGTAGCGCGTAATCCGTTTTGGGATCCGCACATTCATCCGGTCGGTCGAGTGTGGCTCTCGCCAACGGTAGATATTAATCTGACCGCCGCTAACTCAGTCAGACAGGCTAAGTGGCTGATTATTGCCCCCGGAGACTTGTTCACCAGTGTGTTGCCGGTGTTGTTGGTGCGCGGCTTAGCCGAAGCTATTCCCGCCGATTGTAAAATTATCATGGTGCTGAACCTGATGACCAAAATCGGCGAGACTGACCGTTACTGTATGGGTGATTTTCTCACCCGAGTTGAACAGCAGCTCAAACGACCGGTTAACGTGATTATCGCCAACAACCAACCTGTCCCGCACGATATTTTGGCCCGGTACCAATATCGTGAGCACAAGGTCGCCATAATTGCTTCGGACGAAACGCCGCTGCAAGGCCGCCAATTGTTTACCGGCCCATTGTGGACAGAAGATGATTACGGTCATATTGTTCACGAACCAGCATTACTCCGGCGGATACTAATGGAAGTACTCCGCATTCGTCTTTAATCCAAAGTAAAAACCCTCCGCCTTAGGCGGAGGGTTTTCTTTTATGTGTTAAGTTTACGCATCGAGGCAAGGCCCAGATACTCTAATCTTGATGTCAAACTATGTGTTGTCATCATAAAGCCATTCTTTGTGAAATGGCCGACTGCCTGAACAACGGGGGTAACACCCGTACCAGGAGAGCAACGAACATAGTGCCTTTGAAACAAACGACATTCGTGAACCATCGCTTTTAGCACCATGCCATATATCACCTCAGCCAATCGTGGCGCTTCCTCATACTTCGGCAGCTGTGCTATTTGACGATCGTAGTTTTGATAGGTTGATTTTGGAGCAATACCGCAACGCAACAAATACCAACGCAACTCTGGCTGCTGGGATTTTATTGTCTCATTCAGCGTTATAATGGCACGACTATTGTTATCAAATATAACAGGCGGAGTCGGACGGTTAACCATCTGCTCAATGGTAATAGGAAACCCAGGGAAGAGCACATGGGTATTGGCACATGCGCGCAATGTTTCCGTGGCGAATGGAATTCGTTGCAACGCCATGCGCTGCTGGGGTGAAAACAGAACGAGCAAACGCTGCTCTACACTTTCAATCGATATTCGATTGTTCCGCGGTATTACCGTTAAAGCATCCCCCCAAGTTGAACTAGCGGTGGCTAATTGAACCGGCGTTTGAGTGCCGGCTAATGTCGCATCAATTGCATCGCCCAGGCGTGCTCGGCGCAACATTTCTACAATATTGTCCGGCAAAGTGGTGCAACCATCGGTTTGATCAAGTAGTTGCAGAATCATCCCCAATGTCACTCGGCCGTGTTCAATATTTCTTATTAGCGTACGGTTTTTTAATCCTTGGATCAACCGGTCACCACCGGTTTGATCCAACGCTTCCAGAATACGAAAAACGTCGGCCAAAGAGATGGCATAAGGATCCATGGCTTTTCCTTTCTTTTGGATATTAGTTATCAATGAACATGACACTATAAGTTATCATAATGAACAGAATTGTCAAGAAAAACAAAAGGGGGGCGGAACGCCCCACCCTAGTCCCTAGTCTCTCGCCCCTAGTCCCTAATTCCCCCACAGTTTCTTCGCTATTTCCCAATATCTATCATCATGTTGCGTGGTTTTCATCCAATACCACCACTCCGCCCCCCAAAGGTAGACTGTATCAAAACCGGCATGAGCGGCAAAAGTAAGATTGTTTTGCAGTTGTTCTGTACTCATCGATGCATCGCGTTCGTAAGCAGACAGATCGATTACTTTACCGGTCGGGCTCCATGGTTCGGATTGCAGTTCGCTAACAATAATTTTTTCCACACCGGTAAATTGCTTTACTAGTGCGGTTTTTAACCAATAATAGCTGGGCGGTAAAAACCATTTAATATATCCCAACCGTTTATTCCACACCGTACGATAGAGCGTTGTGCCAAAAATATCACCCTGTCGCGCGGCGGTTAGCCATAATGACAGCTCGCCGCTATCAGTAATCATTATCGGCCGATCATCAAGTTGACGCACCAGTGTCACTTCACGTTCCAACCGTTTAACATCCGGCACCGGACAGCCTTCACCAAACCAATTTACTAACGGTTCGTTTTCCACCTGCCACCATTGAACAGCAACGGTATCGCGATAACGTTCTACTGTCGCTTTTACAAAGGCCATTAATACTGCTTCTTGTTCTTCGGCCGGTAAACCATTTACCCACGTTGGCCGATAACATTCCGGCCATCGCGGAAGCTTTTGACCCACCGTTAAAATTATTTTTCGGCCACGCCGGCCAGCTTGTACCATTTGCCAGTCGAGCATACTCCAATCGTAAGTACCGCGAACCGATTCGATCTTATCCCAGTGCGCGGTTAAACGAAGATGGTTCACCTGTAAATCATCAAGCATGGCGGTGTATGTCTGCTGCGGATCTAATCCGAGAGCAATGGCGTAGTAGGGATCGAAACTCACCCCCCAAGTTATCGCCGGTTGTTGAAAGGTTTTAACAAAAAACCATACCAGTAGTATGCCTAAAAAAATCAATCCGGCTGGAATAACTATTTTACCGAAAAGGTGAACCATATCTTAATTTTACTGCCCAAACGAAAACGCGGCTAGTCCTAACCCAATTAAACAAATTGCCACGACTTTTTGTAAATATACTCGCCTGGTTAGATTCTCATCAAGTAATTGGGGATGACTAGAACGAAGTAGTAAAATAATTCCAAACAAAAAGACATACTGTAACCCTTGCAGAGCATTTACCATCGATACCGACGTTAAGGCAATCGCCCAGCTAACCAAAATCATACTAATCGCGCCGGTAATTTGCCCAGACAAAAATACTAATTTTGAACCGCCACTAGCTTTAGTGAATGTTTGCCGAAACAATTTCCACACCCCCGGTATAAACAACAATACTATGGCTGTTACGGCCGCCGCGATACGAATCCACACGAACGCCGGCAAAAATTCATTATTGTTATACAATTCTTTTGTTGCCACGTAAGAAATGGCAAAAAATAAGGCGGCTGGTATAGTCCAGCATGTCGCCGCTCCTCCGCGCCGACGGTTGACCGGCCAGGAAATTAGCACCGTACCTAATACGATCACCACAAAACCAAGCCATTGCCAATCGGTAAAACGTTCCTGCAAAAACAAATACGCTAACCCGGCAATAATCAACGGTGATACCCCGCCAATTAGCGGCGTTACTTGCGACGCGTCACCACGTCGTAAGGCGGAAAACATACACCAAAGCCCGGCGACAAAGGTGGTGCCAGCTAGCACCACCATAGGAATCGATACGACCGTTGGTAATATAAACTGAATCGGCCACAACACTATGGTTAGAGCGCCAAGCAAAGCAACACTGACAGCATAAGCCAACGGTTCCGGCGCTGCTCGTTTAAGCAATGCTTTGTCTATCGCAATCGCCACAGCGTTTAAGCCGTAGGCAATAACTACAATCAGTAACCAAGACATAATGCTGCTAGTATAGCAAAAAAGCACCTCGTGGTATATAAAAAATGAACTATAGTCTTGTTCAATAAGGCAATTTTATTTTTAGGACTTACACTAGCCATGTCCTTATATTACTTTAGGGCTTAAATAAGATATTTAAAGCGTGGGGGTTTGGGGGCAGCCAGCCGCGCGGAGCCGAACCCCCTTGAGTCGAGGCCCCCGCTCCGCTGCGGGGGTCAAGCGCGGATGGGGGTGAGGCGGGTTTAGAGCTATGTTGGTGTTAGCTGCTAGCGCGTCTGGCGCCCCCAAAGCTTTTTGGTTACTTTTTGGCTGCAAAAAGTAACGCCCGCTGCAGGCGAACTGTGAATTAAGTAGATAGATGATTTTAACACCCTAAAGGGGTCCATCGATGCCACTTCGGGATGACAGTATGAGAGAGATGGCGAAAAGGTCACTGGGTAACAAAAGAAGCGGCGGTTTATTTGGTTAATAAAACACCCCACGAGATTACTCACGTGGGGGTTTAATATGTATTTTTTAATTAATCCCCGATCTTGTAGCCCATGCCGTGAATGGTTTTTATTACATTACCTTCGTCGTCGTTCATCTTTTTGCGAATGGAACGAATATGCACGTCGATCGTGTTAGTGAACGGGTCAACGTTCATATCCCAAACGTGTTCTAACATCATGCCACGAGAAAGCACTGTGCCGGCGTTACGCATAATGTATTCCAGCAAAGCGAATTCTTTCACTCGCAGTTCTACTGGTTTGCCGTCGCGAGTAAGCGTATGTTTTTTAGAATCGAGCACTAAACCACTTACGCTAAGCACATCTGGTATCGGCAACTTTGGCCGCCGCAATAAAGCTTTAACCCGCACTCGCAGCTCGTCGAGAGAAAATGGTTTAACTAAATAATCGTCGCCGCCGGAATCGAACGCCTTAACTTTACTGGGAATATCACTCAAGACAGTTAAGAAAATTACCGGCACTTCTTTTTTAACCGTGCGAATATCAGCACATACATCCATACCATTGCCATCGGGCAAATTAACATCGAACACCATTACATCGTAATCGTTTGTTTTGCCAGCGAAAGCCGCCTCTTTAGCACGGCTAATATGATCGACCGCGAAGCCGTCGCTTTTTAGCAAATTAACGATTAGTTGGGCAATGTCTGGGTCGTCTTCTAGTACCAGTACGCGCATATACGGTTATATATAATAATTATCTTAGCTCCACTCTATCATACCAATTCTAAATTATTTCTAAACTCTCGGTGGATAAAACAAACCCGAGCCACTGTTTGGCCCGGGTTATCCACAGCTAAACACTAGAATTACTCAGTTTCGGCCGCTTTTTTGCCGCAATCGCAAACGCAAGCGCTGTCACATTCACAGCAATGCACACAGGTCTCTGACTGACAGCTACAGGTAGTTTTGTCGTCGAGCGGCATTTGGCATTTTTTGCATTCCATATGTTAGTAAATAGTAAATGGTGAATAGCAAATAGATGCTTAATGGACGACGGTAATGGGATAGCTTTCGAGCGCCTTGAGCGCTAAATTAATCCGATCTTGATTACGGGCGTAAAGGGTAAACAGCTTATCGCCTTTTACCACCTTGTTACCAACGTCGACATGAAAATGAATGCCGGCAATCTTTTCGCTCGGCGCGCCCAAGTTCATACAAATTTCATTAATGGCTTTGTTATCGATACTCACCACCTTACCAGACCGCAACGCGTGGATTTCGTAATTCTTTACTCCCAACACTACTGCGTCGGCTTTAATGTTGGCCTTGCCACCTTGCGCCACAATAATTTGGTTCATCTTTTCCCAAGCGGCGCCGTTAACAAGTTGTTTTTTTACTAACACTTTCCCCTGCCCCGGTTTGCAGAACTTTTTTAGTTCTAATAGTTGGCCGGCTAAGTTAATTGCCTTAGCTTCTAAATCACGCGGACGCAGATCGTGCTGTTGCAATACCCGCAACACATCGCGTGCTTCCAATGCCGGGCCAACACCACGGCCGACTGGTTGAATGGCGCGAGTCATTATTACCTTGGTAGTAATGCCAAACTTATTACCAATCCAAACAAACTTTTTACTTAATTCTTTACCGACTGCTAAGCTCTTTACTTTTGCAGTTGGGCCATAAGGCATGTCGATTACCAAAAAGTCTACTCCCATTGCCACCTTCTTAGCCATAATCGACACAATCATTTTATCGTACGATTCTATTGCTAAAGGTCGCGATGCCTGAATAATTCGGTCATCAGCCGGCGCTAACGCCAATCCGCCGCCCCACACTAAACAACCATGAGTTTGTTTAACAATTTTTTTGATTTCTTCTAACGAATGTGACACCGGCGCCAAAACTTCCATCGTGTCGGCCGTGCCAGCTGGCGAGGTGATCGCACGCGACGATGTTTTAGGAATAAACAGCCCAAGCGATGCAATAATTGGAATCACCAGCATGGTGGTACGATTATTGGGAATACCGCCAATGGAGTGTTTATCCACCACTTCAACATCGAGATTCATCTGCTCGCCGGTTTCGGCCATGGCTTTTACCAAATGATACATTTCATCGAGCGTGTATGAATGCAAAAATCCCGACGCCACATAGTAGGTCAGTTCAATATCGTTCAGCTTACCGTCAACAATATCGCTGATAATTGCCTTAGTTTCATCGTAGCTAATATTTTTACCCAGAATCTTTTTCTTAATTGCTTCAATCGACACCGGCCGAGACAAAATCGACAGCTCAACTGGTTGATTATTTTTTAACCAGGCGGCGGTTCCTCGCCATAACTCGCCATATAATCCTAACTCACCGGGCGCCACTTCGCTAGTAGTAAAGTCTATGTCGACCACTTTCGTGTGTTTATTGCCCCAACTCAGCTGCACTCGATCGTTAGGTTGAATACCGTAACGCTCAGCTTCTTGCTGGTGCATTACCGCCACTAAGTGGTTATCACCGGTGGCTAGATCTAATTTTTTGCTTTTAAGATAAAACGGCATAGAGCTGATTAATCTTTAGAAACCGGGGAGTGAAATTGGCTCAGCGGCCGCGGTGGTCGATTGTCTCGTCGTGGACCCTGCGGGCGATTTCCTGTCGGTCTAAACGGACGCGGTTGATTACGATCACGGTTAAACGTTCGCGGTTGATCTTGACCGCTGCGTATTTTTTGTTCTAACGATGACAACACCCCCCCTTCTTCGGCCGAAGCTACTGGTGCCGCCGCGTTGACTGGTGTTGAAGCTACACTCGGCTGAACTACTGGTGGAACTGTTTCGATTGCTACCGGTTTTTCTTCGGCTGGCGTAATTATTGGCGTTGGTGCCGGTGTTATTGGCGCAACAACGGTTTCTATTATTGGTGCGGCCGGTGGCGGCACGGCTCCCGGCGGACCACTCACAATAACCGCCGCGCCACTGCCGGCCGGCGCTGGTTGATTTTGGATTTCTTTTAAGCACTTTTTACAATAAACCGGTTTTTTAGGATTGGGCTGAAACGATAGATGGGTAATCTTTTTGCACTTATTACACAACCAGGCGATAGTTCGTTCCGGCGTGGCTTTATCGGAAATCTCCGCCCGAATAGTTTGCCCCTGAAAAACAATCTCACCAATTAACGGCGCGCTGGCGGCTTTAGTTTCGGTAGCACCTTCTTCGTCGAGCGTTTCACTCCAGCGATTAATCTTTTCTTCCACTACTTCACGATCTTTAGAATAACGTTCACGCGATACTCGAATCACTTTTTCGGCCGTACCGGATGCCTCGGCTTGAAACAACGGCGGTAAAGTTAAGGCCGAAAACGGTTCCGAAGCAATACCGTTTATCATTAGCTTAAGATAGATTTCGAACTTAGTTAGATTAACCAAATCTTCCTCGGTAAACCGCGGCGCAAACTCTTTAGCTAATACAGTGGCATCGCCGGCACCAACTCGAAACGACAGAATCGTCCCTACGTTACCAAATACGGCTGAGCGAACTTCTTCCGAGAGCTGTTCGATGTATTGATGAGCCATGGTTAAGTTCAAGCGATATTTACGAGCTTCCGATAAAATGTTGGCAAAAGCCTCAGTAGCAAAGTTTTGAAATTCGTCGACATACAGAAAGAAATCTTTTCGATCGTTTTCGGGAATGTTAACGCGGGTCATGGCGGCGAGCTGGATTTTGGTAATCATCATCGCCCCCAATAACGCCGAATTATCTTCACCAATTCTCCCCTTACTCAAATTAAGAATTAGTATTTTCCCTTCGTCCATAATTTCACGCACATCGATGGTAGATTTTACCTGACCAACCACATTACGAATCAACGAGGTCGACAAAAACTGCCCGACCTTATTTTGGATAGGAGCGACAGCTTCGGAAGCAAACTTATCGGCGTAGCCGGCAAATTCGTTAACCCAGAACGCCCGCACCACCGGATCTTGAATCTTTTCGATCACCTTTTTACGAAAGGCCTTGTCGGACAACATGCGCGTTACCGCCAACAACGTTGAACCTGGATAATCGAGCACCGCCAAAATCGCGTTGCGTAAAATGTATTCTAGTCGCGGTCCCCATGAATCGGCCCATAGTTTCTTAAACACTGTCACTAAACCGGAGGCCACCAAATGCCGCATGTGCGGCTCAACTTGTTCCACCACATTAAAAGCTACTGGGTGATCAAAATCTGACGGATTAAAATAAATTACGTCGTTTATGCGCGATGGCGGAATAAACTCAAGCATTTTCTCGGCCGTATCGCCATGCGGGTCAACATAAGCTAGGCCGTGGCCGTTTTTAATATCCTGAATCACCATGTTTTCCAGCAAGGTAGTTTTACCCATACCGGTTTTACCCACAATGTAGAGGTGGCGGCGGCGATCGTCTAAACGAATACCAAACTTTCGCTTTTGATTACGAAAGTCGGTTAAGCCGAAAAAATTTATTTCTTGCGGATTGGAAATTGATGGCATAAACTTAATTATTCGTCGGCAATCGGTAAATCGGCCGGTGGTTCTGGTTTTGATTCGGCCGTATTAGCCGGCGCAGCTGGTAGTTCTAATTGCTGGCTGTCTTCGCTATTATCTTGCTCGAAGGTGATTTGTTCTTCTTTTACAACCAGTGGCTCTGAATAAGAACTGGTTTGCGGCTTGGTTTGTTCTATCGCCGGCTCGTCGCTAGAAAAATCAATCGTCTCTTCGTGCGTTAACATGTTTTCATCCATCGGCAAACCAAATGGTGCTTCGGCCTTCATCGCTTCGGCTTTCTTAATAATCAGCGCCTTTAAGCTGCCCAGCGGAAAATGCCACAGCGAAGCCAATTCTTCTACACTAAAAATTGACCCGGTACCAAATTCGGTTTTTTTGCGCATGGACCGGCTGCGATAATTCTTTAAAATCGCGTTCTTCCGTTTGGCAATTTTTTTGTCGCGCTGATAGTAAATATGCGAACCGGAAACTTTACTGCCAGCATCTTGGATCAACCCGTTTGAATACAGGTCGGTATACTGATGCAAGGCACCCAAAAAACCTTCTTTAACTTTGCTTTTATTAAATATTTCTTTTCGCGCAATGTAAACCGCCCGCAACCGGGTGTAAAAACCAATTTTAGAAATTTTCGTTTGCATGGTTTTAACCACCTCTTGCTCTCGGCTAATCATCTCATCTTTTTTAACTTCTTTTTTATCGTCTTTTTTCTCCCATGGAGTAATAATGCTGTAGATAAGCGTGCTGGCTAAATCGTTAAGTGCCCGGACAATTTTAGTGGCTGGTGTTGGTTTAGCTGCCGGCACCTTGCCCATTAATTTTTTTACGAATTTATCGCCTTCTATCTGCCAGTTGTTGTTAGTGGGGCTAACGCAAATTTGAAACCAAAACTCTTCGCCCGGCCCCAAACGCGACATATTTTCTAACATAGTGTAAACCGGATCTTGAAACCCCTCCGGCTTATCACCAAACTGCTCCCAAGTTTTGATTGGGTAGAAATACTCTTTTACTAAACTAAACTCCGCCCCCCAAATATCATAGCCGCCATCACGGTCGGGCCATTGTAAGTTGGCGTATGGTTCAGAATAATCGGTTGATTCGGAAATCTCCGCGTCGGGGTACTGCGCATATACAGCCGCTTCCACTAAATCGCGATATTGGCGCGGGGTACGAACTAAAAACTCCAACCCGCCGAAGCGTGAAACAATTTCAAAGCTGAACTCCGCCTGCACCTTGCCTAACCAGTATTTTTCCACCCAATCGACTCTTTTCCATGCCCCAGAGAGCGAAGCAAAAATATGCTCCACTGCCTTGGGTAGTTGTTCATTACCTCGAGGAATCCGCACCGATAGCAGGGTCCAGCTCCATTGGCTAAAAAATTTGGTACGACGGGCAATTAGCCATTTGGGAACAAGCTTACGCTTGGCATACCATAACACTAGCAAAAGCAATAACGCCCAACCGCCGTTGGCAAATACTAACCACCCTACACGAAGGGGGTCGTCCCACGGTAGCGTATATATAAAATCAATCGGAATAACGATGTTCATACCAAACGGTTACCTGTAGTATATCGTATTTTAGTTCTCATCACAAACAAAAAAGTGGCTAGGGTAAGCAAGTTGTGCCTTATCTTATAAAGCGTCAACTCTTTTACACACAAGCCACTTCTTCAATTTTTACTTTATAACCTTTTAGACCACTAGACCGTAACGTTTATCTGCTAACTTCTTAAAGCGGTCTTTGTTCATTAGTGCTAGGTTAACCGTTGCTTTCTTTACCATGCGCTGTTTGCTAACTGCTTCGGTAATGGCGTCTTTGGTTAACGGGCCGCGTTGCTTAAGTAATACGCTAATTACATCACTGACAGTGCCCGGTTCGTAACCCCATTCACGCAAGGCGTAAATACCCCGGCCAATTAAGACATAACGATCGTCTAAAATCAGTTCATTGTGAATGGTGGCTGGTAAGGCCTTTTTGTGATCGAAACCAGTCTTGTTGATCAGTTCGGCAATATCGGTAAAGTGCAACGGTTTGCCAGCTTCTTTCAACACTAAGTAAATCTTGTCGTTCATTCGCTTAGGCGAAATGGTGTTCCAGTGCGATAAACCAACTTGGCCAAACAAATTACGTTTAATCTTTTTACTGGCGCGTAAATAAGACAGAATCGCTTCGTCGACATCAACCAGTTCGTCTTTCACTCGTTGTAAACCGGTTAACCGCTGGCTTAGGCCTTTATAGGATTCATGTTCTTTCAACACTCTGAATAATTCTTCGGCCGAAAGCGGCTTACCATTTTCGCCCATTAACGATACCAGGCGATCAATTACCTCTTCCACCAATTCCCATGGCGCTTCTTTTAATTTCCAGGTTGGGTGAAAATCATCGTGTTCGCTCACTCGTTCAAACTTATCAGCCAATAAGTGAGAGATTAAAAAGCTCAAAGCCTTTTTGTGATGCAGTAATTCTTCGGCGCTGGCATTAGGATTAGCCGATAAACCAAAGAAATCCACCAAGTTATCAAGTAAGTGGCCTTCTTCCATCGCCCCACCGTATTTATGCAAAAAGGTGCGGACGGTTTCTTCGATCTGACCCAAGCTTTCTGATACTGAAGTGTCGGACATCTTTTCTTTCAACTTTTTGATGCCATCACGTTCAATTTGGCGCACCCGTTCCCGAGTCACCTTATATTCTTGGCCGATCTTTTCTAACGTTTCTTTGCGGTTGCTGCCTTTGCTTAAAGCGTGGCGGCGACGTAAAACGTCCTTTTCTCGAGAAGACAGCATCTCGAGCAAACTCTCCAGCATTTGGGCAAAGTTAACGTTTTTGGCTTGGTTATGAGATTCCATAGAAAATAATGCTAGTCAATTGTGGCTAAATTAAGGTAAAAATTGACAAGCACGACGTATATACCTGAACTATATCACGGATAATACTTAGTGTCAAGAAAGCACTACATCACAAAAGAGTGAAATATACACACCCCCATTTTCACCCTTTTATGACTTAATAACCGTCCCCCGAAACGGCTGACTATCTAATATCCGCGCGAAGTTGTGTAAATCGGTCCCTTTGGCTACATAGACAGTTAATTTGTGTTGTTGCGCTAATCGGCTGGCTACAGGGTCAAACGGAAAGTTGCCGCCTGGCGACCATTTATTACCAACTATCTTTCTAAATTGCGACCATGATACGACCGGCAATGGTTTGGCCTGTGAATCTTTACGCGGATCGGCATCGTAGACAATGTCGATATTAGAAAGATTAATGACAGTTTCAGCGCCATAAGATTTAGCTAAGCAGACAGCTACATAGTCAGTGCTCCAGCCTGGTTTCCAACCAGCTGCCACTAGCAAGGGTTCTTTAATCGGCGGACAGTCGGTCGGATCGGTGTTTAGCTTAGGGTGAGCGGTAGCGCGAAAAATAGTTCGCAATAAATGAGCGTTAAGCCGCGTGGCGTGAATACCAAGCCAGTCAATATCTTCTGGCACTAGTTTACTCACACGGTCGGCCGCTTGTTGATATTGCCGAGCCACTGCTCCCCCACCCACCACAATAATAAACCGCTGCCCTTTACTCGCCCGACGTTCGATCAGCTCTTTAAACTTTTTTAAAAACTGCCAACTTATCTCGCCGGTCGACGGGCACACGATCGACCCACCAAGCGAGATAACGACCGGGGCTGTTTTGGTCATATAATTATTTGATTATTTCAAATACTTGAATTTTGCGGCTGTCTGCTCGGCTAAAGTGCGGCTATAAATAACTTCGCCGTTTGGCGTAGTCAAAAAATACCACGCGTCGTTAACTTCCGGTGTAATCGCCGCCTGGATAGCATCCAACCCCGGGTTGCTAATTGATCCGGGCGGCAACCCGGGATAACGATAGGTATTGTAAGGTGAATCAATCGCCCGATCGACAGCCGAGATTGACGGATCTTTCTTGCCGGTAATATAGTTGACCGTTGAATCGGCTTGCAGCGGCATATTAATCGCCAACCGACGCCAAAAAATGTCGGCCACTAATCGGCGGTCTTTAGGTGTTTGCACTTCTCGTTCGATAATACTGGCTAGGGTGACTACTTGATGCATTGTTTTATCTTGACGCGTAATTTCCGTTCGCATTTCTGGCGTAACCCGCCGCTCGAAGGTATCTAGCAGTATTTTGATGACTTCAGTGGGTGTGGCGCTGTTGTTGAAACGGTAGGTGTCGGGAAACAAGTATCCTTCTAGATCAACCCCCGTTGGTTTGCTGGCTAGCCAATCGTATGAATATGACTGCTGTAATTGGTTCATAAAATCTCGCTGCCAACTAGCAGCATTAGCTCCAGCTAGTGCTTGCGATAGCACCGTTGCGTACTGTGCGGCGGTCCAGCCTTCAACTAAGGTAACCTTGGTTTCGGCGTTTTGTTTGCCGGCCACTAACCAATTAACCACCCGGCGAATACTAGTGCCTTCGTTAAAAGTATAAACGCCAGATTGCAATTCGTTTTGATAACCTCGTAACCGTACATAGGTTAAAAATAGCCAGGCTTTGTCAATTACTTTAGCATCGGTTAACAACGTCGAAATTTGTTTAGAGCTGGCGCCGGCTGGAATTGTGACTGTTATTTGTGGTACAGCGGGCGCTGGTTGGCTGTCGTGAAAAATACTCCAGAAACTTGTACTGACCAACCAAAAAAATACTACAATCAAAATTATTTTAATTAGCTTAAACCAACGCCTACCGGCCGGGGCGGCTACTCGTTCGTACATAAAATTACAAAACAAATAGTAGTAAACCAAGGGCGATCCGATAATAACCAAATACCGCCAATCGCCACTGTTGCACAAAACGCATTAAAAATGTCACCGCAAAAAAACCCACTATAGCCGCACTAGCAAACCCTAAGGCAAATATTAATTGATCACTACTGGCAATACCGCCGGCTTGTACTAGGCCAAAGCTTTTTTTGGCTCCCGCTGCCAGCACCGCCGGAATCGACAGTAAAAACGACCACCGCACCGCTTGTTCGCGTTTTAATCCTTCGGCTAACCCTGCTATAATGGTAATGCCGCTGCGTGAAACACCTGGAATGAGCGAAAGAATCTGCGCGCAACCAATTACTAATGCCGATTTAGACGTTAATTGATTAATCGAGTTTTGTTGACTGCCAGCGTAATCGGCGAACAACAACAACACGCCAAAAAATATCAACATAATCGCAACCGATTCAACGCTTCTAAAGCGTGCTTCAATTATACCGGCGCCAATCGCGCCAACAATCAGCACTGGAATAGTGCCAATAATCAAATATGCCGCTTGGTGTGCTAAGCCATCTGGATCAGTTCGATTAATTACCGCTTTACCGGTTGCAGCCACCAATGCCAACAGATCACGCCAAAAATAGACCAACAGCGCTGCCAGCGTGCCTAAATGCAGCGCCACGTCGAACGCCATCTTGTCTCCGGTAGGTAGCGGCAGCCATTGATGCAACAACACTAAATGACCAGAACTAGACACCGGTAAGAATTCGGTCAGTCCTTGTACTACGCCATAGATTATACTCGTTAACGCTGCCATTAACATACTTTACTTTATAATTTAATAGCCATATGATTTTTCTACCGCTCATTCCCCCGCTGGTAGCCGTACTAGTAGCTCAATTATTAAAGACTATCTTTGCCTTAATGCACGGGCAATTTTCCTGGCATGTACTGCGTCGCTATGGCGGCATGCCGTCGTCTCACAGTGCTTTAGTGGTTGGGTTAGTAACGCAAGCCGTTTTAACCGACGGCTGGGCCAGCACCACTACCGCTATCGCCATTGCTTTTGCTGTACTAACAATTCGCGATGCTACTGGCTTTCGACGTACGCTTGGCCAATATGCCGCGTCTATCAATAGCCTAGTTGGGCAGCTACCGGCAAAACAACAAGCTGACTTTACCTATCTCGATGAAGTAGTTGGCCACACGCCATTGCAAGTATTAGCGGGCAGCATTATCGGTATTATTGTAGTGCTGGGCTGGGCTTGGCTTTAAACTTGTTTTGACGCCCGATTTTTTTCTGTCCGCTCAGCTTCTGCTACTGCTTCTTGCGCGACTTGCACTTTATCCGCCAAAACAGCAGACCGAAGATTTTCTTCGGTATTAAGTTCTGACGCAATCTGGTTATCCGGATCAAGCGCTATACGAAGTTTATCGTCGCGGTTTTCGTATTCATCCTCAATTGGGCCGGCTGATTCCGGCAAGATCTCGTCGGTTTCGGATGATCCGGTTGCTTCCCATGGTTGTTCTTGCATATATTGTAGATAAGTAGACAATCGCCAGTAGACAATAGTCTGCCCACTGACCACTAACTCTGACACTGTGGACAATAATGTGTTCCTCGTCCGCCTAGTTTTGTTTTAACAATAATCGTTTGGCAGCGACGACAGGGTTGACCGCCCCGGCCATAAACTTTCAAAAACGGTAAAAATCCGCCCTTACTACCGTCGGCTTGGCGGTAATTATCTGCGGTAGTACCACCTTTAGCAATTGACCGCCGCAGAATTGCTGGAATTGCTCGTGCTAACAGCTTTTGTTCCGCCGGAGTAACGGTACCACTGGGCCGTTGTGGCCTAACACGCGCGGCAAAACACGCTTCATCGGCATAAATATTTCCCACCCCTACCAAATGTTTTTGGTCTAGCAGTAACTGTTTGATTGGTCGCCGTGGAAAACGCACGCAGAGTTTTGCTAATGTTTTATCTGAAAACTGCCGACTGAGTGGTTCAACCCCGTGCCGATTACTTATCTTTTCCCAGACCGGTTGAGTTACTACTCGCAACCAACCAAACCGCCGTTGATCGTTAAAAAAGAGCTGGCTGGAATCGTTAAATGTAATTACCACGTGGCTATACTTATTGGGCAAATCAGCTACTTCGCCCGGCAAAACATGGCCACCAGCGGCGCCTAATTTTCCACGACCGGTGCGGTAAATCAATTGCCCGGTCATTTTTAAGTGCACCACTATCCGCTGGCCATTATCCAAACGTATGCTGATCATTTTAGCGCGACGTTCCACGCCAACAATTTTCCGCCCGATTAACGCTCGTTTAACCGCTGCCCCCTTACCACCGACAATTTTAGGATGATTCACCACCACCGCCGTAATTCGCTTACCAAGCAAAAAACGGTGCAATTGACGAACGATGGTTTCTACTTCCGGTAATTCTGGCATGAAATTATCACAATAAAGCCGTTCCTGTCATTTCGTCTAGCTGTGGCAGTTTCATTATTTTTAAAATCGTTGGCGCAATATCCGACAACATCGCTCCTGGTGGCACTAACGATAAATCCGCCCCCACTCCCTCTGGTAGCCCGGCAGTTTGCCCTTCCCATTGTCGGCCGACAATTACCAATGGCACCGCGTTAGTGGTGTGGTCTTTTGTTATTTCACCGGTCTGTAAATTAAGTTTTTCTTCGGCATTGCCATGATCGGCAGTAATAAGTATAACCCCGCCTTTAGCTAACACTATATCGACCACTTTGCCGATGCAGCCATCGATAAACTCCAGCCCTTGAATGGTTGCTTGCATGTTGCCGGTATGACCGACCATGTCGGCGTTGGCGTAATTCATTACAATAAAGTCGTAAGTGCCATTTTTAATTTCTTTCACCACTCGGTCAGTCACTTCACCCGCGCTCATTTCCGGTTTTAAAGCATACGATGCCACTTTTGGTGACGAAACAACCACATCGGTTTCGCCCGGATAAACTACCTCTTTTAAGCCATTAAAGAAAAAAGATACATGGGCATATTTTTCGGTTTCGGCAATGTGTAATTGCTTAAGCTTCGCTTGCGACAGCACTTGCGACAACGGCTGGTCTACGTTTTCCGGCAAAAACGCTACTTCTACCGGCAAATCTTTTTCGTATTCCATCATGGTGATAAAAAACAAGTTGGGCAGATACACTCGCTTAAACTTGTCAAAACTTGGCAAGACAAAAGCTTTAGTGAGCTGGCGTGCCCGGTCGGCTCGGAAATTAAAGAAAATCACCGCGTCGTTATCGGCAATGGTAGCCACCGGCTGGCTGTCTTTAGTAATTACTGTGGGGACAAATTCTTCGTCGAGCACTTTTTGTTTGTACGACTTTTTTATTGCTTCGAGCGGATCCTCGGCGGTATGGTCGCTAGTACCCTCGACCATCGCTCGCCAAGCCGGTTCTATGCGATCCCAGTTATTATCTCGGTCCATGGCATAAAACCGCCCCGACAGACTAGCAATGCCGCTTTGTTTTATTTTTTTGAGTGCCTTTTGTACTTTAATAATAAAATCACCGGCCACGTCGGGTAACGTATCGCGACCATCTAAAATAGCATGCACGTAAACTGCCGGCACTTTAGCTTTGGCACACAGATCAATAAGCGCTAACAAGTGGCGTAAATGAGAATGTACACCGCCTTCGGAAGTTAGGCCAACTAAATGCAGTTTGCTTTTATGTTCTTTCACATGAGCGATGGCTTTGGCAAACATAGTATTGGTGGCAAATTCACCATCGGCAATCGCTTGATCAATCCGCGGTAAATTTTGATAAAGCACTCGGCCCGCCCCAATAGTGAGATGCCCGACTTCGCTGTTACCCATTTCACCAAATTGCAAACCAACTTCTTGCGCCGCTGCTCGCAACACCATCGCTGGATAAGTAGTAACCAATTTTTGCCACACCGGCATTTTAGCTCGGCTAATGGCATTACCTTCACCCGGCGTAGCCACGCCAAAACCATCTAAGATCATCAAGACCACGGGTTTGGGACGAGTTACTGAAACCATAGAAAATACTGAAAATTATTTTGAATGTTGCCACAACGGCAAGTGGGTCATCGCTGCCGGCGGTGTTATTTCCAATAGCGCCAAAATAGTTGGTGCAATATCGGCCAATATCCCCGAACGGAGTCGACGATGTTTTGGCTGCGATTGCACTATCACAAATGGCACTTTGTTGTTAGTGTGCTCAGTTAATACCGCGCCACTAACCGGATCAATCATTAATTCACAATTACCATGGTCGGACGTAATAACCAAAGTACCATGCTGTTTAGTAACGACCGCATCATACAGAGTTTGCAGACATTGATCAACTACTGCTAATCCTTGAGCGGCGGCGGTAATATTACCGGTATGCCCCACCATATCGGGGTTAGCAAAATTCAGCGCTACAAAATCTACCTGTTTATTTTTAACCGCCCGACAAACTGCGGTAGTAATGGCTCGCGCACTCATAGCGGGACGTAAATCGTAGTGGGCTACTCGTGGCGATGGAACCATAATTCTTTTTTCACCCGCGACCGTATCACTATGCCCACCATTAAAGAAATAAGTAATGTGCGCATATTTTTCCGATTCCGCAATATAAAGTTGGCGCTTACCAGCCAGTGCCACCGGTAACGCTCCTTCGAGGTCAACCGATGGAAAAGCCGTTACAATCGTATCTAAGTCTGGACCAAAATCAGTTAATGCCACAAAGTAAAGCCGTTTTAATTTTTGCTTGCGAGTAAACCCGCCTAATTTTTCAAACTTGGGTTGTACAAATGGCTTAGTCATTTGCCGCGCCCGGTCAGATCGCAAATTAAAAAATATTACTGCGTCACCGTCTTCAATCAGTCCAACCGGTTTTTTACCATCACAAATAATCGATGGCATAATAAACTCATCCGATTCGCCGCGGTCGTAGGCTTGGGTTAACGCTTCTTCGGCACTGGCAACACGATGCCCAACGCCATTAACCATGGCTTCATAAGCCGCCGCTGTTCTTTCCCAGCGTTTGTTGCGATCCATAGCATAAAAACGACCGGTTACGCTAGCAATAATTTCTCCGTTTTTAAACTGCCGCCGCAACCGACGCAAAAAACCCAACGCACTATGCGGCGGTGAATCGCGGCCGTCGGTAAAAAGATGCAGATAGACTTTTTTTATTCCCCGTTGGCGACAGAAATCGAGCAGGGCTTGCAGATGCTTGGGGTTAGCGTGACCAGACTGATCGGAACACAACAAACCCATTAAATGCAACTTGCTGTTGTGTTCTCGAATATGTTTAAGCGCGCCAACAAACGCGGCATTTTTTGTAAACGTACCATTACGAATCGCATCGAGAATGCGGACTGAATCTTGTTTTACTATTCGGCCGGCGCCGATATTAATGTGACCAGCCTCGCTATTGCCAACTTGCCGGGGTGGCAACCCCGCTGCTGGGCCAGACGCATCAAGCGTAGTATGTGGGTAGGTTCGCCACAGCCGGTTCCACGTTGGCATATGCGCCAAACTAACAGCATTATATTTTGATTTTATACCAACACCAAAACCATCAAGAATGCAGAGTACCAGCGGCGGATTAGTTTTGTTTTTCCTAAGCATAGATAGGGATCAGGGGCTAGGGACTAGGAAAGTTCCTGCTCAATTGCCATTAACCGATTATACTTACTCACCCGTTCACTGCGAGAAAGCGACCCGGACTTTATATATTCGGCGTTAACCGCCACCGCTAAATCGGCAATAAAGTCGTCGGCGGTCTCGCCTGAACGATGCGAGATCATCACTCGGTAATGATTCGCTTGCGCTAAAGCAATGCATTGCAACGTTTCCGATAACGTGCCGATTTGGTTGACCTTAATTAAAATCGCATTAGCCACGCGTTCGGCAATTCCTTTGCTAAGCCGCTCGACATTGGTGACAAATAAATCATCACCCACCAACATAATTTTATTACCTAATTTTTTGGTTAACAATTGCCAAGCCGCCCAATCATCCTCAGCTAAGCCATCTTCGATTGCTAGAATTGGATATTTGGCCAACCATCGCTGATAAATATCAACCATGTCAGCAGCGGTACGAGTATGGCTTTCGAATTGATAGGCGCCTTTACGGTAAAATTCCGATGCCGCCACATCAACCGCTAGTTTAACGTCACGCCCAGCACGATACCCAGCGGCGCGAACAGCTTTAAGAATATAAGTAAAAGCCTGTTCGTTATGGCCCAAGTGCGGCGCGAACCCGCCTTCATCCCCCACCGAAGCGGTTAACCGATCTTTAACCAACAATTTTTTGAGCGCGTGAAATACTTCCGCTCCACAACGAACTTGTTCTGCTACCCGCTTTTGTTGCGGCACAATCATAAACTCTTGCACCGCCAGACCGGAATCGGCATGAACGCCGCCATTAATAATGTTCATCGCTGGCGTTGGCAGACGCCAAGTATTTAGTTTGTTTGGATGCAAAGTACGCAAATAACGATAAAGCGGCAAATGTTTGTCGGCCGCGGCCGCTCGTGCCACTGCCAACGACACGGCTAAAATAGCATTAGCACCTAGGTTTGATTTGTTTGGTGTGCCATCAAGTGCCAGCATTAATCGGTCTATTTTTTCTTGTTTAGTTACTCGCCAGCCGCGCAATTTTGGCGCAATCTGCTGGTTGATATTATTAACCGCTTTCAACACCCCTAAACCACCATAACGTTTTTTATCGCCATCACGCAATTCCAACGCCTCATGCTTGCCGGTTGAAGCTCCCGACGGCACTGCCGCCACGCCGCGGACATTATTTCTTAAAATCACTTCCGCCTCTACGGTTGGGTTACCTCGAGAGTCTAAAATTTCTCGTGCCCGAATATCTTTTATTTTCATATTTCCCCTCCAAAAAATAAAAAAGAATACTGACCGTAGTATACCATAACTACTATAAACTGTTCAGTTTCTACTATTGACAGACAGACTGGGAAATGGTAAGAATGCAACATTGCTCTTTCATATTCAACACAAAGGAGTTGTCATGACTTTCACTATCGCGTGTGTTGTTGCATTTATCGCCGCCATGATCAGCTTGCTCATTGTCACTATCCGAGGCGGAGTTTTCGACCCAACCAACCCTAACACCTCTAAAACATCGCGCGTGTTTATGGCCTGCCTGTTAGTGGTATTAACGGTGTTTGGCCTTTGGTTTATCATTTACGTTGGTGGAGCGGCTGCGTAATGATCACAACTCTGTTGATGCTAAAATGCCTCGTCGCGCTCGTGATACCGATAGCCGCCTGCTCCGTAATGCTCCTTTTTATAAGTTGTATTATAATTTGCACTGGCCATGGAAAGCGTTACATATCTGACTGCGCCCGCGTCGGCAAGTTTCTTTATTACATTAGCCTGATAGTGTCGGCGGTCGGGCTAACGTTAATCATTATCGCCACTCTGCTGAAAGTACCACTGTCATAAAAAATCACGATTCACAAAGCGCCCTGTCGAATGACGGGGCGCTTTTCTATTTTATTTATTCGTACGATGGTGACGCTTTAACGCAGCACTTCGTAGCTAACGTTAACTGTCACCTTTATTTCGCTACTGCCGGCTTGAATGCTTGGCGCAACCGCTGGCGCAGCGCCGCCCATGCCAAAGCTAGCTTCCGATTTCATCATGCTGTCGTAATATACCGGCGTTTCGGGTGAATACTCGTAGAAGCTAACAATCTTGCCGAGCTTAATATCGGTTTCTTTGGCTAAGAACCGAGCTTTTTCTTGAGCTTTTTTAATTGCTTCTACGCGAGCTTCTTGCTTAAACTGATCCGGATCGTCGATAGTAAACTGCAAGCTGCCAACGGTATTGGCACCTAAGTCGCCGGCTTTAGCAAAGATGTCGCCAACTTTTGCTAAGTCACGCACTTTAACGGTGACATCTTGGCTCACCTGGTAACCACGCAAGCTCTGACGGCCGTCTAAATAATTATATTGCGGATAGATAGAATAATTGCTGGTTTTAATATCTTCGTCTTTAATCCCAAAATCTTTCATTGCCTTAACAATGCCATTCATTTTGTCGGAGTTCTCTTTTTGGGCTTCGGCAATGCTGGACTTTTCGGTCTGTACCCCCACGCTAAAGGTGGCGATATCCGGCAACGCCGTTACCTTACCAGTACCCTCAACACTAATCATGTCGCGAGTTTCCGGCACGCCAATGTAATCGAATTGCTTGTTCCAATTGCGAATTAGAAAAACACCAGCTACTACCAACACTAGCAACAGCGCGGTTTTAATATAGCGGTGGGCCATATGCCAACCACTGCCGCAAGCACAATTTTGATCATGCATAGATTTTTTAAAAAGAATTAATAAAACAAAATAAACTACCGTGATGCTTTCAACGTTCCAACACTTCCCGATATTCCAGCTCGTAGATATGAAGCAGGGTAACACACACCGCTATTACTACCGGCCCAATCAGCATGCCCCAAAACCCAAATGCGATAATGCCGCCAAAGATAGAAAAGAAAATAAGCAACGGATGCACTTCGGCTTTTTTACGAATTAACAATGGCCGTAAGATATTATCGACCACGCTCACTACCGCCACCCCCCACACCAACAAGAATATTCCCTGCCAAACTTTACCCACAATTAATAAATAGACCGCGGCCGGCAGCCACACAAAAGCAGCGCCCACATAAGGCAAGAGCGACAGAAACGCCATGGCAATGCCGGGGAAAAACGCCGGAATCCCTACTACCATAAAGCCGATGCCGCCAGCTAAACCTTGGGCAATCGCGGTGGCAAAAGTACTCACGATAGTGGAAAATGATACATTGCGAAACTTTTCGAAAATAGCGCGATCGTAACGGTTCGGCAAAGGTGTTAAGCGCATCACCCATTCAACCAACTGCCGGCCGTCGCGAAACATAAAGAACATGGTAAACAGCATTAATACCAACGAGGTTAAAAACTGCCCCGTACCCAACAAGAGCGACGTACCGCCAGAAACCAAGAACGCCGACACCTTGCCACTAACGGAAATCAAGTACTGGCGAATGTTAAATACATTTGGATCGATAAAGTTTAATCGACTGATAATACTGTCGTTAACCGTACGCTCTAACTCTCCGGCGCTAATCCAACTGCTAATTGCTCCAAATCCATCAAGTGATTGTTTTGATAAATAAAACAAGAAATCGACAGTTGGTAAAATAATCACCACTGCTATTAACAACACCATAATGGCGGCCGCTAACGATTTATGCCCACGCAAACCGGCCGCTAGCCTTTCAAACAAACTATAAAAGATCGACACTAACATGCCCGATAGCAAAATCACCATCAAAAACGGCGCGAACAAACGATAAACCAAATATAAAGTAACCCCCAACAAGGCGAACAAAAAGATGTTAGCGATGGACTTTTTTTCCATAAACTATCGCTTACTTGCCGCTAAAGCAGCCATTTCCACTAACCGATTGCTGTAACCCCATTCATTATCGTACCAGGCTAATACTTTGACTAAATTACCACCAACCACACGTGTAAAGGCTGAATCAACCACGGCCGAAAAGGTTGTCCCGACAATGTCGGTTGAAACTAGCGGATCGTCTGATACCTCCACAATACCGCGGAACTGCGGCTGTTTACTAGCTCGACGGAGCGCATTATTGAGCTGGTCGACTGTCACATTTTTTTTAAGCAGACAGGTAATGTCGGATAGCGACCCACATGGCACCGGCACGCGCACAGAAATACCGTCGAACATGCTAGCTAAATCTGGAATAACTTTAGTAGTGGCCTTGGCCGCGCCGGTACTCGATGGTACTAAATTAATCGCCGCTGCCCGACCTTCGCGCAAGTCTTTACGATTGGGCCCGTCGACAATGCCTTGGCTGGCGGTATAAGCGTGCACGGTTGTCATCATGGCTTTTTCCACTCCGAAGGCCGAATGAAGAATCTGTATCACTGGTGCAATACAATTAGTAGTGCACGAAGCGTTAGACATGACATTTCCATCGCCACCTTTTTGCTTGGTTAGTTCAGTGCCAAAAACGTAAGTATGTTCAACATCGTCTTTGCCGGGAGCAGAGATAACTACTTTTTTAGCGCCAGCTTTCAAATGCAACTTGGCTCCAGCCGCATCGGTAAAAAATCCGGTACATTCTAGTACGACGTCTACGCCTAGTTTTTTCCATGGTAACTTATTTGGTTCTTTTTCAGCATAGGTAACGAATTTTTTGTTACCAACGGCAATATAGCCGGCACCGCTAGTTACTTTTTTACCAAAACGACCGTAAACCGAATCGTACTGCAATAAATATGCCAGTACTACTGGATCGGTTAAATCGTTAATGGCCACGACTTCCATATCGCGCCGGTCTAATGCAATCTTGAACGCCGCGCGGCCAATGCGGCCAAAACCGTTAATGGCGATGCGGATTTTCTGTTTTTGAGGCATAGGTAAAAAAGAGTGGTTGATGGTTGTAGTATAGCAAAAATAGGGACTAGGGACTAGGGATCAGGGACTAGGTTGCTATGAACACTCTAGTCCCTAGTCCCTAACTACTAAAACAAAAACCCCCGCGAATAGGCGGGGGTTTTTAAATCTTCCACTATTTAGACCTGATACCGAGCAAACGAGGTTATTTTTACGCCGTTGAGCAATTGTTCGATAGTTTTGTCTTCGTCTTTGATAAACTGTTGCTTGAGCAGACAGGCTTCGGCGTAGAACTTGTTGACCTTGCCACCCAAAGCTTTCTCGATAATTTCATCCGGTTTGCCCTCCCCTTTTAACTGCGCCCGGTAGATTTCTTTTTCTTTTTCCAGTTCAGCGGCCGGCACATCTTCGGGGTTAAGGTATTTTGGCGACATCGCGGTAACATGCATGGCAATATCGGCCGCTAGTTCGCTCGTACCACCATCGAGGGCGACTACTGCAGCCACCTTACGATTGCTATGTAAGTAGCTACCCAAAACCTTACCGGTAGTAACGCCATGCGCGCCTAGCTGCATGTTTTCACCAACTTTAACGATCAATTCGTTCTTAATTTTAGTATCGGCGACGGCGGCAAAAGCTTCGGCCGGCATAGTTAATAACTCGTCAGCCAGCCCTTGAACTGCTGCAACAAACTCCGGCGTGCGCGCCACAAAATCGGTTTCGCAAGCTAAAGTAACCACGGCAATTTTATCTGGGGCAATGGCCAAAGCCACCACGCCTTCTTTAGTGGTTCGTTCGGCTTTCTTGCCGGCTTTTTCTAAACCTTTTTTGCGCAATACTTCAATTGCAACGTTGAAATCGTCGTTGGCTTCCACTAAAGCTTTTTGACAATCAGTCATGCCAGCGCCGGTTCGTTCCCGGAGCTGTTTAATTTGTTCGACAGTAGCCATATGGGGACTAATGTAATTTGTTTTTTAACGAGCAGCTGCAGTATTTACCGCTTGCTGTTCGGCTAATTTTTTACCTTCCGCTGCCGCTTCGGCCGCTAAGCGGACAAAAAGTTCAATACTCTTGGTGGCATCGTCATTGCCGGGAATAACGTAACTAATTTTGCTTGGATTAACATTACTGTCACACACCGCCACAATTGGGATTTTCTTAGAGATAGCTTCGGCCACGGCGGTCTTTTCGTGCATAATGTCGATCACAAACAGTGCCGACGGTACGCGCTTAAGTTCAGCGATACCACCAGAACGTTCTTCGAATCGAGCTAAGTCTTTACTAAACTCCAGCTGTTCGCGTTTGGTATAACCACGTAAAGAGTTTGTTTCTTGCTTGGCTTTTAGATCTTTATACTTTTTAATCATTTTACCGATCACGCCAAAATTAGTGAGCGTACCACCTAACCAGCGGCGGCTCACGTACGGCATGCCGCATTCGGCCGCGTACTTGGCAATAATATCTTTAGCTTGTGGCTTGGTGCCCACAAACAACACGTTGCCGCCATTAGCGACCGTGCGAGTGATAAAGTCCAACGCACCTTGCAGTTGGCGTTGGGTTTTTTCTAAATCGATAACATGGATACCGTTCCGTTCAGCGAACAGATATGGTTCCATTTTGGGGTGCCACTTACCAGTTTGATGGCCAAAGTGTGCACCGGCTTTAAGTAATTCTTGAAGGCTCGGCATTGTTGACATAGGTTCCTTTTTGACCGCTCTCCCATGCCCCTATTGGCTGCAACCAGCAATAGTGGGAAGGAATAATAGGGAGATGCGAGATGTGAATAATACTAATGAATAAACGCCGTCCTGTTTTAGATTAAAGACAGAACGGCGCTAGTGTAACAGAGTTTTTTAATTTCGGCAAGGGGGCTATTGGGCCGCTGGAACGGGTGTAAAAGCCAATGAACCTAGGATTTGATCTAGTATCACTTGGTGCTCGGCGGAGATTCCAGTGCCGGTAGCATAAGCACTAAAGTAGAAGTCGCCAGCTTTTACACGCGCTGGAAACTTGGTTTCGTCGTCTTTGACGTTTTGAGCGTAAATAATAGTGTCGACCGACCCATTGTCACCAAAATAAGTTTTTTCGGTTATATTTCTTTCCCCGAAAGGAACAGCTGCCCCAACTTTAACTATCGACCCTTCTATACCAGTTAAACCCCAAGTAGTGGCACTGCTGTCATTAACTGACCTAAAACATACCTGTAAAGTAGTATTGCGCAAAGTTGAAAACAGCGCGCAATAACTATTTTTACCACTGGTTGATTTACTGGCCGTTCCTGCCGATTCTTTCACTGCCCAGTCTTGCGGATAGCGAAACGAGAACGGAAACGACACTCCAGAAAAAGCTGGCGTATATGTTTGCCAATTCTTATAGACATCGGACGCAGCCTTTTCCAGCGCGGTTTTGTCGGCCGTGAGTTGTTGTACCGTCTGTTCTTTAGCCGACAGACTTTCCGCTAATTGCCGATTTTGATCTTGTAACTGGACCATATTTTGCTCTAACGTCTGTTGAGCATTTTTTGTCGCTTGAACAATATACCAATAAACACCACCGCCAACTGCTACTGCCACTACTACTGCAACTATCACGGTAGCTAACCAATGCCCAGCTTCTTGATGCGGTTGCACTGGAATTATTGCCGGCGCGCTTGGTTGGTTTAAAATCATGTCGGTCATAAAAACAAAATAATTATTAATACTAATAGTATACTCTATTACTAATGATTCTAAAAGGAAAAACCGCCCCGCTAAGCGGAACGGTTTTTTGTGATTAGCTCAGCCGGTTGAGCCAACTGGCGGTCGCACCGCCGCGCGAAGATTAATCGGCTTGCCCGGTTGCACTCGCGGATGATGTTCCACAATAAACTGGTGCATTTTCCCCGTTAACGCCTGCAACTTACACCGCATTGGCTCCGACAGCTGCTCGTCGGAAATTTGCTGTCGGCGCGAAATGCCGACCGTTTGCAGCGCCACCGCCATCTCGTGAGCCGACAGTCCGGTGATATTTTCACCCACGAACTTTGGATCGACGTTTTGAATGGCCGGCAACACTTCCGGGTGCTCCAGAAAGCAATGCATGGCATCGGTTAACAGTTGTGCTGCCGCCGCGGCGGCTTGCGGATCAACTTTAGTATGATTGCCATACACTATTTCTGCCAGCAACCCGGCCCCCACACCTACTTGCGCAAATAAGCACATGCCACAATCCCCCTTTCGTTTTAGTGGCGCATTAGCCTTACAACGACCCACAAAAAGAACATGGTATGAATCATACTGTCTACTACTGAATCGGTCAAGCGCGCGTTAGCTTTTCTAGCTGCGGAATCTTAGCTATACTGCTGAATATGAATATTGGCATCTGCGCCCCATCCGCCCCGGCTGTTGGTACGCCGGAAGATACAGCTAAACTAGAATCTGGCTTAGCCGTTTTGCGTTCACTTGGGTTTAAACTGACGCTCGCCCCGCACTGCGAGCAAATTATCGATTATCGCTCCGCCACCATTGCCGACCGAGTGGCCGATTTGCATCGGCTTTATTCCGACCGTAATATCGAAGCGATTATGGCCGCCGGTGGTGGCCGCGTGGTTAGCCAGCTGCTATCTACACTCGATTTTGACCTAATTAAAAACAACCCTAAACCGCTGGTCGGCTTTTCCGATATTTCTTTACTGCAGAATGCCATTTGGGCGCTAACTGGTATAGCTAGCATTCACGGCCCACTAGCTAAACATCTTAGTGATAACAATGAGCAGACAAAAATAAGTTTACAGACAGTTCTCGCCAGACAGCAGCAAACCATGCCAACCGAGCAGTTTGGGCAGTTCTTAAAAGGTGACTGCATGACCGGCCGGCTTTTAGGTGGCAATCTACAATCAATTTCGACGTTGCTCGGCACATCATATCTGCCAGATTTTTCCGATGCCATTTTCTTACTTGAAGAAGTTGGTGAGCACATTAGTTCAATTGACCGCATGCTAACGCAATTTAAAAACGCCGGCGTGTGGAATCGAATTAATGGCGTAGTAATTGGGCATTTAGAAAAGATAAAGACAGACTATCGCGGTACTAACCGCGATGTCTGGGAAATGATTGCCGACCATTTTGCAGGTTGTAACTTTCCGCTTTTGCGAACCGAGCTGTTTGGCCACGATACACCAACGCAATTGTCATTTACGATTGGCGGTAATTTCACTGCCGACAAGTCGGCGGTGACTTGGCAATAACAAAAACACCACTCGATTGAACGAGCGGTGTTTTAAGTATAAGTTGAACTCTTAGCTGCTGACACCAGCCTTTCGTTCTAAAACTTTTACTCGACGGTCTAGTTCAACTAATTCAAAACGATGAGCGGCATTATCAAGCCGCAGTTTAATATCTTCCTGACCTTGTTCTAAAGCAGCTTGACCACGTTCTAAAGCGGCTTGCCCACGTTCTAAATTATCCAATCTAACACCAACTTCATCGAAGCCGGTTTTAATCATCACTGCTAAATTATCTAGGGTAATACTTGGCGACATATAAGTGCATTATATAGAGTTAGTTAATTAGCGTCAAAGCGTAAACAAAGATTGGCTAAAACTAGCCCACACCGACTATCATTAAAAATATCTAAACTAATTATTAATTGAAAAAGACCCCCGCTCACGCGAGGGTCTTTTGATTTGTGTGGTTTATTTTTCCCAAGTCGGTGGGATAAAGCCGGACACCGGGCCGCTGGCGACATACCGGTCGAAATTGATGTGCGAGATGTAAAAAATTTCGCTATCATCAAACCGATTATCCGGCATATACAGCGGTACGCAAATGAGCTTACCACAGGGGTCTTCATCGCCAGCACAATTCATATGTAATGCGGTGCTACCCGGTTCGTTGATTCGCTCAAGATGAGTGAGAATAATAGCACCGACCGCCACACTGCCTAAGCCGAATTCGTTGGCGGCAAATTGTTCGCTAGCTTCGGCCACCGATTTACCGCCATAGCGTATTCCCAATTGGGCAGCAATAATTTGAATATCACCAGGCTGAACTTTCGCGATCAACTCTGCCTCTTTTTTTGTTCGCTCCGACAGTCGCAATTCTAACATACTGCCTTGCGATGAAAGTGGCCATTCCAGCATGATTTTATCTTGAACTAACCGAATAGCCCGCCGGTATTTTCTCGCTGCATTGTCAGAATCTTGGCCGTATTTAATAATTAAAACCTCAAGTGACGGTACGGCAAACCAACCTTCGGCGCCCGCTGGCAGCGGCGGCAATTTTTTGGCAAACTTAAGGGCGGGTTCAGGATCAAGCTGAAATATCTTGGCGAGCTTTTGGATTTGTTCGGCAATTGACTTAGGTCCTTGGTACGCAGCTGGATAAACACAACCAACTCCAACCGCCGGTTCTTTAACCGGTTTTTTTGGTTTAACTGCTGGTTTATTTTTAGAGCTGGCTTTAGTTTTTTTGGTCTGGCGTTTTGTTGGTTCTGTTGGCAGTTGGTCTTTCCCTAACGCCGCATCCAACGCCTTTTGTGGACTAAGTTGCCCGCTGTATACCGATTCAAAAAGTTTCAGTAGCTGACCGCTTTTTATGGCCATGACTTATCTCCGTCTTGGTTTTGCAGATGAAAAGAACGAATGAATGACTATATCACAATATATAATATAGTCAAGATTGAAAAAGACCTCCGCGAGTGCGGGGGTCTTTTGGTGTGATTTTTAATTTATAGGAGAATCCCTGGACCGTGGCCATCTGGAGTGAAATCATCGGAATGAAAATGCAAACTGACATTTTCATCCCTTGCATCAAAATACAAGCATGGCGTCTCACCCCAATCTGCATCAGCAATAATGTTTGACTCCAAATCGAATAAGCTGACAAACGGGATATCTTTCCCATTCATTGCTTTTGCCCATTTTGGATGCATCGTCGCAATCTGAATAGCTTCATAGCCAAACCACATCTGCTTTTTTGGATGCACAGTTTTTATCGACTTACCAAGGAAAGTGCGCCCAAGTTCGCAAACTTGCCAACGTAATCCAGTCGGTCTAGTTTTAGCGCCGGCGCGCTGTCGAACATGCTGGGCAATTCGGTTAATGGGTCCGTAGCTCCAAATGCCAGCCATACCATGAACATAGCCACAAGCTGCCCAACTTCGTAGAAGATCTTTTGCTACATCGCCAGTACTATGAAGAAGAGTAACGCAGTAAAGACCTTTTGCATCCGATTTATTCGGAACTGGCGGTTTACCCAAGGCGGCAATAGATTCTTCGGTGATAGCCGGATCGTGCCAGATTACATCGTTAATCTGGAGTAATTGTATGATCTGATCTTCAGGCGAAGAAAAAATTCTGTGTTTGGCAATGGCGGCTACCACATCTTTCGCTAATTGGTGATTATTGCCAATGGCGTAGAAAGCGTTGGGTGTAACGCCGCGCTCTTGGAGTGCCAACAAGACGCTAATTTCTCTGGCTTTGTTGCCACCAATAAGAATTGTGCTGGCGTAGCCACCCCTAAAAAGAGGATTTTGCCAAAAAGATTTGGTACGACCAAACGCTTTGCCAATCCTTTCTTTAGGCAAAACTCCTTGATGATGTCTGGCAATAGCCGCTACCACATCATCGGCAAGATGATCATCGTCGCCAATGGCGAAATAATCATCGGGCATAACATTAAGGTTTTGCAACGCTAAGAACACTTGAGTTTCCTTACCCCTAGCTCCACCGGTTAAGCTCGAACTTTGACTTGTCAGCATGACTGGTCTCCTTATTTTGGCTGGTCCGAAATGGACTGGCCAGGTTGAGAAAAGAACGAATGAATGACTATATCACAATTAGCATTTCTGTCAATGGATAAGAATAAATGTATCGAAAAAGACCCCCGCAGGGCGAAAGTCTTTTGTTGGCAACATTTACTTTTTAATTGACACCGGCTTTTCGTTCCAAAACTTTCACGCGCCGGCCTAGATCGTCCAATTCAAAACGATGCGCTGTATAATCCAATCGTAGCTTGATATCTTCTTGACCGTGTTCTAAAGCGGTCAGGCGACCATTGGTCTCTTCTTGACCGCGTTCTAAATTATCTAATCGACCTTCAACCCGATCCAACCGGCCCTCAACCGAATCAAACCGCCCACCGACTTCATCGAAGCCGGTTTTGATCATTACTGCTAAATTATCCATGGTAACATTTGGTGACATAAATGTATTATATAGAGTTAGTTAATTAGCGTCAAAGGGTGAATAAATATTGGCTAAAACCAGCATAAACCAATTGACATTAAAAAAATATAAACTATTTATTAAATTGAAAAAGACCCACCGCTTGAAGCGGTGGGTCTTTTAGTTTATGTTATTCGTAAACAAGCCAATAGGCCGTGCCGGCTACGGGCAAATTGGCGACGTCGACAGAGTTGCCGTCTTCGTCGTACAGCTGAGCGGCAACAAGGCAAACCACGAAAGCTTGGTAATGTTCTGCCCCATAAAAGTACATTTCCAATCCGAATTCGCTTTGACCGCCCGGCTGAAGCCACCATTCCGTGTCATCATTATTAATTTTAACGGAGATCATGCCGGTGGTCGGGTCATACGACCCGTCCTCATCGATGTTGGGTTGAATGTACCACAACACCGGATTGGCGAAATCCGCCAGTTCACCTCCGGGGGTGACATAAAGGGCAAACGTCAAATTTTCGACGTTGACCGTGCCCGGGAACGTACTCGGCACAATGAAATTCCACGCCCCCACATCATTAACCCCCGGAATGACCATTCCGGAAGGGGCGGACGGATCCAACTGCGCGATTACGAACGAATCGCAGCCGCTGTTGCGGGAGAAGACGAAATATCCACACCCGCTCAACTCGGCCGGCAGCTGGAACGTAGTCGGATCGGCGTACCCCCAACTGAGGTTGCCGTTGTATTTCGTCACATTCAACCGAAGCTTAAAGTTCCTAAGCTCGACCGGCACAGTGACTTGATACACGTCGCCATTGCCGGTACCGGTCACCAAATTTTTCTGCACCTCGATTTGTTCCCCGGCGAGCGTTTCGACGACCAGTTGAGCATTGCCATCGATCAACATTTGCGGGGTATATCCTCCCAGCGCCGAAAACCCAAGCAGGGTGTGATCGGCCGGGTGGAACGCCAACTTCAATTGCAGATATACGTTGTCGATATCGGGGATGCCATCGACGAATCTGACACAACCGCCGTAGGGGCACCAGCCGTCGAGCGGCAGCACCACCAGCTTGTTGCTGAAGTACTGGGCTAAACCCAAGTACTCATTGTAGCTCATGTGCTGCGGCGAGTCCGACCAGCTGTAGCGCATGGTGTCGCCACTGGAACCTGTTAGTTCCATAATCACAACGAACCCGTCATTCATGGATTCATCGAACGGTAATATGGCCGGGGCCAAAAAGTCGGTCACACCAGCACAAACACTCGCCGGACCGCCAACCTCTTCGATGCAGACCACCGGATTCAGTTCCAGCAGTCGCGAGGGGGACGCACCAGGGTTAATCGCGATCCCTTGGATCTGTCCTTGAACGAACTCGAACAACAGCGACACCTCGTTGGTATCGTAGCTGTAAGAAAAGTACCCTTCCTGATTTGTCAGATCGACAGTGTCGTCGTCGGCCATGTCATCGTCGATATCATCGTCAGCCACGTCGTCGTCTGCCGGTGTCGTGTCGTCGTCATCATCGCCATGGGGAATGCAGTCCAAGAAACCATCGAGATGGGCCGACAGAGTCGGCGTTGGGACAAGCGGCGGAGCCGCGATGGCGACGTTTGCCATCATAACAATTGCCAGAACCAACACCAGGAACAACTTTTTCATTTTCTCTCTCTCCTGTGTTATGGCCCAATATGGGCGCTTTTTTCACTTTTCAAGGTCCAATCGAATAGCTGTAATATTGCACCATTTTGGTATTTTTGTCAATCTTTCTGTAAAAAATAACTTCTTACTACTTTCGCCACTTCTTTTGCTGAGGTCGTTGCCATTAACTCCGCCCGCAATTCAGCCGCTCCGGCGAAACCAACAACATAGGCCTTAAAATGTTTTTTCATATATTCAAACGGTTTGTCGCCCATTAGTTTCTCGAATAATTGAGTGTGTTCCACCATCACTTGCAGTCGTTTTTTAAGTGGCACTTGGTCGATTGTTACACGATGGTTAAACAACCACGGATTACCAAACACCGCTCGGCCGAGCATCACGCCGTCAACACCGTATTGTTCTGCTTTTTGCCGCGCATCAGCTAAATCGCGTACATCACCGTTGCCAATAATCACCACGCCACTCCCCCGCGCAATTTCCACCGCCTGGCCGATTACTTTCCAATTAGCTGGAACTTTTGACATCTCCTTGCGAGTACGACCATGAATGGTAATCGCCGTTGGTTGAGCATCAAGTAATACCGGCAGCCAGGTTTCGATTTCATTTTTACTAAATCCCAATCTAGTTTTGACCGATACCGGCATGCCACCGCTCCCCGCTTTGGTGGCGGCAATAATTTCGCTCGCCAGCTTGGGGGTTTTGATTAAAGCCGAACCGGCGCCTTGTTTGCCGGAAATACTTCTTTCCGGACAACCCATGTTAATATCGATGCCATCAAAACCAAGCTTGGTAATTAATTTGGCGGCGGTATAAAAATTGTCTGGCGTGGCGCCGAACACTTGGGCTACCACCGGCCGCTCGCTGTCACTGTATCTTAAAATTGGTAATAGTTTGGGTTGACCAATTTTGGAACATAAACCGTCCACCGACACGAACTCGGTCCACATTACGTCTGGCTTACCATATTTAGCGATGAGGGTGCGAAAGGCAAAGTCGGTTACATCGGCCATTGGTGCCAAACAAAAAAACGGCCGCGGCAGCGTTTCCCAGAAGTTTTTGGCAGCAACTTTTTTCATAAGCACGATCAGTCTGTCATAAATACCCCGCTCTGACAACCAGTCTCATACCAGCTAACTTGACAAAAACATTATTTTTGGTATATTACTACATTCTAGTTCTTTTTATTCCCCTGCCAATGTGGCGGTTAGAATAGAAAAATCTCTATTTTTACCGCCGCATTGGAGCGGCCAACATTCATTGAAAGGAGAGGAACAGCCATGCCAAATGGTACAGCCTCGCCCGGTCAGTTACTGGAGTTAGCCAGTTCACTAACTCGTCAGTTGCCACGTGATATCAGCTCGGCTACTGCTCAGTATTGGCAGCACAACCAACGCGAATTGCAGGAACGACTACGTTCGTTGCTCATGCGTGAACCGTTCGACGTGCTACCACCGGTTCCGGAAGGCTGGGAACTACTAACAGTGCTGGAACAAGACGACCAGCAATCGCTGGCCGGAGTTTCGGGTGACGATCTGTCACTGAAGTGGTGGTGGCTTTGCACCGACAACAACTGTATTATTTCGCTGGAGGAATTTTTCCGGCGGGCCAGAACACTGCAAGCTTACATGCATCCTCGCCACATTGCCGGATTTTTACGGCAACAAACGGCTTGGCCGAGCGAATGGCAAAGATATTGCATCATTTTTCCGGGACAGATCTGGAAAACGCCACAGGTCAACGGGCGCGGACAGATGGTCACCAAGATTTTGGCTTGCAGCTGGCTAGACGGTGTTTGGCATGTACATTTTGTCGACGCCATGAATCTGCATTTTAAGCTGGTTCGTTGCACCACCCCAGACGACCGCTATCGCCTGTTGTGCCTTAACCCAGCCACACCGGCCACGGAGTAAACCATGCCTAATCCGATCGAAGACATGCTGGCAACCCTGCCGGCTAACGTGCGAACATATTGGGAGCAGCATCCGGATTTATTCGTGAACTCTTTCCGTCAGATGCTCTTGAGCGCGTCGACCGAAGTAGTCGACATCTACACCGCGCTGTTGGCCAGCCAATACCCTGCACGCACCTGGCAAGTAGCCACCAATAACAATTCGCCGCTGGTGGAAGATACCGCTCGCTTGCGATTGATTCCGGTGCTTAAACGCCTCGACGAAGACGAGCGCTTGAGCGGACCGGATCTGTCCATGCGCGCTAAGCAACTTAACGCCATGTTCGGCGTGGAACAGGCTCATTGGTTGCTCAACCACCAAGCCGCCATTCCGGCTGACTGGCAGACGCTCACCATCTTCTTTCCCGGCGCTGTCTGGCATAACGCCGAAGATCATGACGATGGTATGATGCTGCGCCTGCAATGTATGTCCGGCATCTGGGTCGCCGATTTCTGCGACATTTCATTGTCGGGCAAAAGTTGGTGCCGCGGTTGGCAAAACGACCGGTTCTTAATCGGTCAATAATTCTTTCTAAATTCACATTTACTCACCCCTAATTCGTTAGGGGTGAGTTTTCATTTTAAAGGGCTGGTTTTATTATTATTAACCTACTCCTTGGTGTTATAAGTATAAAATGCTATATTTAAGTTGTTGTTATGCGCCACCACGCTTATTATGGATTAATAGCCGCCGGAGTTATCTGTACTATTAGCTTCAGCGCTTTTTTTATTTCCCAAGCTTTAGCCGCTAGTTCGTTAGAAAAAGACTTGGCCGGGAAAATTGTTTTGGAAGTGGAATCACACGGTGAGGCTTGGTATGTTAATCCAGCCACGCTTAAACGCCACTATCTCGGCCGGCCCAACGACGCTTTCGCGGTGATGCGTCAACTAGGTTTAGGTATTAGCAATAAAGATTTACAAAAGATTCCACTTAGTACTAACTCCGGTTCCGGTACAGACAGCGACGGCGATGGCTTGTCTAACGAACTAGAAAACGCTTTGCAGACTAACCCAAATAAAGCAGACAGCGACGGCGATGGCCACTCCGATACTACCGAAGTTGCCAACGGTTACGATCCATTAAACGGTAGCGGCGCCCGCTTGCCAGTTCAAACCAGCTTTGCCCAGCAACAAGACGGAAAAATTTTATTGCAAGTAGAATCGCACGGCGAAGCTTGGTATATTAACCCATTAGACCACCAGCGTTATTTTCTCGGCCGACCGGCCGACGCTTTTGCGGTCATGCGTCAATTGGGTTTAGGTATTAGTGAAGCTAACATTACCAAAATTACTGTTGAGACTAGCGGTTCGTCATCGTCGCCGGCAGTTCCACCACAACAATCAACGGCAACCAAAACTGGTTGTACTTACAGCAATCCCAAATGTAGTAGCGGCTACAAATGCGTTAATAATGTCTGCCAAAAATCGACCACCAATACTAACGCCGCCACTACCGCTGCTAAAGTCGGTTGCACCTACAAAAATCCGGCCTGTGGCTCTCGCTACAGCTGTGTAAAAAATCAATGTGTTCTTAAAACCGGTTGCGCTTACGATAACCCGGTTTGCGGCGCTAACTACGATTGCACCAGCAACAAATGTGTCTTAAAAAAAGGTTGCGACTACAAAAATCCAGCTTGCAGTTCTAAATACGCTTGTACCGACAACAAATGTGTCTTAAAAACTGGCTGCACCTACAGTAACCCGGCCTGCGACGCGAAGTTTGACTGCGTTAATAACGCCTGTGTACTAAAAAGGGGTTGCGCTTATAACAACCCCGGTTGTGGCGCCGATTACAACTGTACTAACAACAAGTGTGTCTTAAAGTCTGGTTGTAACTACAACAACCCAGCTTGCGGCAAGGGTTACAACTGTATTGATAACACTTGCACCACCTATTCTGCCACTACAAATCTTAATTTAGAAGTGGTTCTGTTTAATGTTGATTCTTGTTACGTGGCCGAAGAATGCACTGCCGGAGAAACTTGCGAGGTGATAAAAGATTATCGGCCGCTAAAAAATGGCGCGGCATTATTTTCTTTTAAAGCGGATACATTAAAAATTCTCGGCCCCACTCAAGCGGCTGCCGAAGGCTACGGCGAACCTGGCAGTGGCAAGCTAAAATATTGTATCCACACTTCTTTTACCAGCAGTCAAACCGCCGCGCTAAAAGAAAACTTTGACGAAGTATCTAGCTACATATATTCATGGACCAACCACGGCTTAAAAATCGTGCCTCATATTAGATCGGGCGAGGCTGAGTTTTCCTCCGATGGCGGCTTACTTCACAAAGATCAGAGCTCACCTACCGGGTTCGTGCAAGGCCAAGGCCCACCGTACAGTGAAATTGCAACTTACGCCATCAAAGCCGGCGTAGACGTAGACAACATGGATCTGTTTATCAGTTCGGTTAATAATTACCCAGTCACTGGTTCGGCCAACGACGGCTTATTAGCACAACAGTACATTGGCGGCACTGGCGGCCAATTTCATGGTGTGGCGGTAGTAACACAAATGGGAGTGGAATGGAGCGTAGATTGGACTAATAAGCAAATGCTATACAAACCATTGCACCGAGAATTATTTATTCCCATTGTTATTCATGAATTAACCCATGTAATTAACATGGGGCATTATTCTATTTCCGGGTTAGCCGATGTTTACGGCATAGAGAACTCACAACAAGGAGAAGGTTATAATTCTATAACCAACCCGCGCCCCCAATGTACTTCCACTAAACATTACACTAATGGCAAACCAGATCGGTACAAATATTTCCCCGATTCGTATTATTGGCTCGATCCGATGTTTAACACCAAACCGTTTGAACCGTATCCAACCAGCAAAGCGTTTTCTTTTTGCAATCAACCAGATGACAACAACAAGGTTTGGCCGACCGTGAATCCGTTAAACCCTAACGATCATTACGAAGATATTAAGGGCTTCCCCGACACCATGAAATACTATAAGTTCATTTACCAAGCCCATTGGTCACCGAGCTTTGCTGGCAAGTTCTACACCAATTCTTACCGCAAAGGGTTGCCCAATTATCCTTTATAACAAACTAAAAACTCACCCCGCTAAGCGGGGTGAGTTTTTGTTTTACCATTAATTACAATACGTACACTAACCAAAATAAGGCGCCGCAAACAACCAATGTAACCAGAGCCGTGCCAGCCGCAATAAGACCGGCGCGTAAATTACCTTTTAATGTTAAAGCAATTGGATAGCCAAACACAATCAATGCCGATAACGCCGCCGATACTACAAACATCAACAACATAAAGAACGGCATCAGCTGATCGGCCGAGCCGGCTCGGCCAGACGACATAAACGATATTGCTAACGTGTTCATAATTAACACTATTAACGCAATGTACGCTACCTGTGCTAACCCACTCACAATCCCCCATTGAACCGGCGCCGGCTTTTTATTAAATGGCCACATAGATAAAAATTTATTATTTTTTTAATTTAGCGCGAATTTTGGTTACTACATCTTCTAACTTCCAGTCGGTTTTAACCAGATATTCAAACGCACCATGCTTAATCGACTCTTGCACGCGCTCGTCGTCGTTAAGATTGGTAAGTATTATTACGGCTGCGTTTTTACCCCAGACATCTTCTCGTAACTTCCCTAACATGGTCATACCATCCATTACCGGCATAATAATATCGAGTAAAATTAGATCTGGGTGTTTATCCAAAGCTAGCGCCAACCCTTCAGCGCCGTCATTTGCCTCGAGGACTGTAAATCCTTCGCGAGTTAGCTTATCGTGAAGGGCGATGCGTAACGATTCTTCATCTTCCACTACCAAAAGCGTTTGCACCATACTGGTTTACATTAATGAGTAAGTGTTTTGTGAATTTCTTCGATTATTTGTTCTAATCGAAAATTAGATTTAGTATAATATTTCTCAACCCCAAGTGATAAGTACGTCTTTACTTTATCGGCACTGGCAGTATTAGAAACAACAAATATTGGAATAGCCTTAAACGTTGGCTGTTCTTTTAACCAGGCCACAAAATCTAAACCAGTTTCCGTACCCAATAAATAATGATCGAGCCAAATTACATCTATTCGCGGTAAATCTTGCAAATGATTTTTAGCTTGGTCTACATTACGAGCCGTTACTACCGAAAAATCATTTTTCTCCATTTTCATGCGAATGGCATTTTGCAGCGGCATTTCGTCTTCTACCACTAAGATAATATGCTTACGATTAGTAATCTCTGGCATAAAAACAATATATATTAACCTAACGATTTAGTACCTTCTTTCTTTTTCATCCCCTCGAGGGGTAATAATAATGAAAATGTTGTCCCTTTGTTTTCTTCGGAATTAAACCAAATTCTACCACCAGAATGATCGACAATCGATTTAACAATGTATAATCCTAAACCAGTTCCTTCCGTATCGGCCGCTCGAACGTTATCGGCACGGAACAGTTTAGTAAATATTTTATCTTGTTGTTTTTTTGGAATACCCATGCCAGTATCATTTACTTCCACATACACACTATCACTCTCCACTAATATTCCAGCCACAGTTTCTCCGGTATTATGTTGCGAAATATTAAACTTAACTTGCCCTTTTTCTGGGGTATATTTCACCGCATTAGACAATAGGTTTTGTAATACCATGCGCGTTAACTTTGGATCGACATTAACTAGCGGTAATTTATGGTCAAACGTAGCGGTACAAGCTAGTTTCTTGGTATCAATAGTTGGCTTTTTTCTCGTCTTCGGCTTGACTTAAATTACTTAAGACGGCCACGGGGATTTTTATTTTTTTCAACTTCATTTGCTCTAGCACTTCAAAACCACCCATTTTAGGCATCATTAGATCTAGCAATAGCAGATCGTATTTACTTTTTTCCAGTTCTTCGAGTGCGGCGGCACCGTCGAACACGGCTTTAGCTTCAAAACCCTCATGAGTAAGTTTTAGCTCCAGCGCCCTCGCCATTGGTTTTTCATCTTCGGCAATAAGGATTCTTTTTACTGTCGCCATACAAGGATATAAATACAAAATGAGTGGTGATTAATTATTAAGAATAGTATACCACACTTTTGTCAAATAAAGTTATCCGTTTGCCGCCCGGAATAAACCCGGATTCACCTACGAGCTTTTCTCTTGACCTAAAAATAACCGGGCTAGGCGTATTTCTTCGTAGGAATAGTCGTCACTAAGTATTTCTTTTACCGGGGCTAGTTTAGAATCGCCTGTTTGGTCAAAAGCCAGTTTTATATTTAACAAGCGCTCCGCTGACGGCTTTAGATACTCTAAATTTAACTCTTTATCGCTAACCGCCAGTTTCTCCAGATGATTCATGATAGTGTTTTTTGTCATCCCCCGCCGGTGGGCTATTTCTTCAATTAAAATCCCCTTTTCCACCAACGCTTTAGTGACCGCATAAGTAGACTCGGCGGTCTTTTTGGGGCGCTTAGCGGGCCGGCCCCCGGCTGGCGCGATCGCCGCTAAATAATTTGTCTGCCGCAAGTATTTTTCTTCCGAGTTTAACTGACTAAGCTCGGCTTCGACCAACTTTGACTGCTGTAATAATTCTTCATCGAACTTTGCCACTTCTTCGTTAATTTTTAAGGCGATGTTGTTTAATCCTTTTAAGTTGATGCCATCCAAAGAACACACCCGCGACAGCGCCACGTAACCCATACCCGGCTCGAACGACTTACTCAAATCTATTTCCGCCGCGTCTAAACTCATGCCCTGGCTTTTGTGGACCGTAATCGCCCAAGCTAGGCGCAGCGGAATTTGTACTATCTCCGCTTTGGCCGAATCATTTTCTTCGATTATCCAACTAAGTGGCGCGGCCACAATTTGCTTGCCAGACAAAGCTTGCACAATTGGAAAATTATCTTCGTTAAAACCAACTACTTTGCCTAACGTGCCGTTAACATAGCCCTGATCAAAATTATTTTTTACGAACATCACTACCGCGCCATGTTTTAAACAAAGCGTTTCCGGCGCCAAACAATTTTTTACCATCGCCGCCACTATTTTTTTGTTACCGCTATAACGCATATTGTAGCGGAAAGTTTCACCCGGCAGGCTGGCCAACTTTCGTTCGTTAATGGCGCTGACGTCGATATTATGCGTGTACAGCTTAGTAATGTCGTCTGTATTCTGCGTGGCCAAGCTGTGCCTTGATTCCAAATGCTTTAACGTCTCGGCCGATACTTTGTTAGTACGAATATCGTTTAATACTTGAATCAGCCGATCATCTTTATGCCGATGTTGTTCGTTTAAATAACAAATTTTTAAATTCATGTTCGGCCAAATCTCCGCTTTATTTACAAAATTAGCCGGCTGACCGTTTTGCCCGACCGGTGGTAATTGAAAAAAATCGCCGCACAAAATAACTTGCAGACCGCCAAACGGCAAATGCTGTGCCCCGCGAAAAATTCGGCAAATTCTATCGACTAAATCCAGCTGAAAAGCATGCAGCATCGATACTTCGTCGATAATTAACACTTTGGCGGCCTTTAGCCGGTCATCGAGGTAACGTTTGGTGATTAATTGCAGTAGCTCTTCGTCTGACAGCGTATCCTTAATGCCAAACCCGGCCCAGGAATGAATGGTCATGCCGTTCATGTGCGTAGCGGCCACGCCGGTCGAAGCAGTCACCCCCACCTCCACACCCTTGCCCCGTAAATAACTAATATACTGGTTTAATAAAAAAGTCTTACCGCTGCCAGCCGAACCGGTAAGATACACATTATACCCCATTTTTAGGATATCCAACGCCTGAGTTTGATTCATAGTTTATATGCTACTGCCTGCAGTATAACATACAAAAATGAAAACAATCTAAACTCTGGCGATCACAGATTGAGGAATTAATTTTTCCGCCACCAGTTTAGCCGCTTTTTGTTCAACGGTCATAAAATATGGCTTGGCAATAAAATACTGGTTGAGTGTTTTACAGTTTTCCTCTAGCGTATGATCATAGACATCATCGGGGCAAGTTTTACCTATTTCAACCATTTTCTTTGCTTTTACAATATCGTTATCTTTTTCGAATGCAATCACCGCTATACTGCGACCAGCTAAAGTTAAAGCGGTCGTTCGGTGACTACCGTCTAACATAAAATATTCTACTGCTAGATTACTCTCGGCAAATTTTTTGAATAGTTCGAGTATTTTATTGTCGAAGTACTTAACCACTATATCTTTTTTTATGACAGGTACCAGCGGCAACTTCTCTCCCTGCTGGCATTTATTAAAATAATCAACTAAAACATCTTTGCTATACAAAGGATAGTCATTGATAGTAACAATTTGGTTGGGGTTTAGTTCTAGGATTGGCATAGATGTTTTCGATTTGATTGTACCAAAAAATCGCCGACGGGGAGATTTTTTAGACATTTGAGCCATTCGGGTCTGCCAGCCCGCCAGCGCTACGCCGTAGGCGTTCGTGCAGAGCACCATACCATAGAGTGGTTTGAAGGAGGAATTTTAGGACACTTTCTTCGGATAATTTTGACCACACGGAGAAAGAGAAATTTCGGCGACGGCAATCCGTAAACTGCCGTACATTAGCCTACTTTCATCTGTATTGTAACGGATTTTTGGAAAATGAAAAGAGGGTCTGACCGAAGCCAGACCCTCGTGAATTCGCGATTTTGTCGCGACTGCCGCTGCGTGGCAGAAGACCAAATGGCCAAAAGATTCCGAGTTCCAAATTCCGACTTACTTCGGGAGGAACCCGGACGCCGAGCCAAAGTCCTCGTAGACGTAGGAGACGACGCACGAGTCGAACCTGACCTTGACGTCGTTGAAGAAGAAGTACGGGGCGCGGGCGAACGAACCATCGGCATCCGGAGAGAACTCGTCACCGGTGCAATCCATGTCCAGCTCCTCCCGACGGACGAGCCGTTCGGGGTGGGTCAGGACGATGGAACCGACCGCGAGACTTCCGAGACCGAACTCGTTGGCCACGAAGACCTCGCGAGCCCGACGGACTGACTTGCCGCGATGGCGCTTGCCGAGCTGGGCGGCGACGATCAGGATGTCGCCCTTTTGCGTTTCGGCGATGAGATCCAGCGCGTGCGCCGTGCGAGCGTGAACCCGCAACTTCGCCGGCGTGATCTGTCCTTCGCGGTAGTTGTAGAACGAACGCGACTCCGCGATCTTCTGGTGAACGAGCTGGACCGCCTGGCAGTACTTCTGGACAGGATCGGTCACTTTGGGGAAGTGCTT